>WOR8_10002162_pt1 | contig 19624 bp, 15 predicted proteins | sample DeeMarSeWOR38_10_FD_19890 | JGI IMG/M metagenome (IMG submission 19890)
CTTCTGCCCCATCGGCGCCATGCGCAAGTGGGAGGGCGAGGTCGAGCCATTCAAGTGCATCTCCTGCGGTTCGTGCATTCGGGCCTGCCCCGAGGAGGCCCTGTACTTCGAGGAGGTGGAGGCGCTCAGGGAAACCGTTTACCACCGCCAGGGAACTGAATGCCTACCGACGGGGGATATCGACGGCCAGATACCTGTAGGGGAGTTCGATTCAGGCAATACAAAACATGCCTGGGACATAGAAGCCCTCAAGGATGGGCACAAGGTTCTGAAGTCTTACGAATACAAGAAAAGGGAGGTCAGCAACGGTTATGCCGGCCGCACCCTTTACGTAGACCTGTCAAACCTGGAGATCAGGGAGAAACCAGTCACCGAGGACATGAAGAGGAAGTTCACCGGAGGCCGCGGTTTTGGGCTCAAATTACTGTGGGACACCATCAAGCCGACGACCCGGTGGGACAGCGACGAGAACGGCCTCGTGTTAACGGCCGGCCCCCTCGGCGGCTCCACCCAGTACCCCGGGTTCGGCAAGTCGCTCGGCCTTACCGTTTCACCGTCGACCGACATCATCTGCGATTCCAATGCCGGCGGTTTCTTCGCGCCGTACATGAAATTTGCCGGTTTCGACGCCGTCCAGATACACGGTAGGGCGGACGAGGACGTGGTAATCTTCATCGACGGCGTTGAGGGCAGGGTCACCATAGAAACCGCACCCAAGGAAGAGGTCAACTCGCACCTATTGGCCGAGCAAGTGACACACCTGTATGCGGTCGACGATACAGAGGAGGCGAGGCAGAGGGTTGCCGCGGTCTCGGCAGGCAAGGGGGCAGAGAACAGCTACTGGGGCTGCCTGAACATCTCTTTCTATGACATCAGGAGGAAGGTGGCACGACTGAAGCAGCACGGCCGCGGGGGCCTTGGCACGGTACTCAGGCACAAGAGGATAAAGGCCGTGGTCGCTCGAGCGGAGGCCATCGACGGCCTGACCAACGACCCCAACGACGCGGACGCCATGGCCAAGGTGGGCATCAAATATCACAGGGAGATCCGGGACCTGGACAAGGAGCAGTGCAACATGCGGACCGTGGGCACGGGCCACCTTGTCGAGATTATGGACGATTATGACCTATTGCCGACCGAGAACTACCGCTTCGGCAGCCATCAGAAGGCGTCTCAGATATACTCTCCCAACTTCTACAAGCTGTGGACCCAGGTCATACCGGACGGCTGCTGGTACGGATGCACCATGGCGTGCGCGAAAGCCGCGGACGGCGTCAAGGTCATTACCGGGCCATACAAGGGCCAAAAAGTAACTATCGACGGTCCGGAATACGAGACACTGGGCTGCTCCGCCAACATGGGCATCTGGGAGCCCAAGTGGGTGCTGGAGTTCAACTTCTACTGCGACACGTACGGCATCGACACCATCTCGGCCGGAACGGCCATCGCCTTCTACATGGAGATGTTCGAGTACGGCATCCTCGACAAGGAGAGGTGCGACGGCCTGGACCTCCGATTCGGCAACGCCGAGGCCATGATGGAGTTCCTGCACAGGATGGCCTCTGGATACGAATCGGAGTTCATGAACGCGGCGAGCAAAGGCTGCCGCAGGATGAAGGACTGGCTGAAGGCCAAGGGATGGGGCGACCCGCAGCTCGTCGAGGACGCAGGCATGGAGTCCAAGGGCCTGGAGTATTCCGAGTACGTGACCAAGGAATCGCTGGCCATGCAGGGGGGTTACGGTCTGACGCTGAAGGGACCGCAGCACGACGAGGCCTGGCTCATATTCATGGACATGGTGAACAATCAGATACCGACCTTCGAGGACAAAGCGGAGGCGCTGTGGTACTTCCCTATGTGGAGGACCTGGTTCGGCCTAAACGGGCTGTGCAAGCTCCCGTGGAACGACGTGGAACCGGCGGACAACGCCCAATCCGACGAACCAGCCAAGGTGCCGGAGCACGTGCAGAACTACGTTGAGATGTTCGCGGCGGTAACAGGGCAAAAGGTGACGAGCCACGACCTGATATCCATGAGCGAGAGGGCGTACAACTGGCAGCGGGCGATGAACGTGTGGATGGGCCGCGGAAGACGCGCCGACGATTGGATACCGTACAGGTCAATGGGCCCGGTCACCGAGCTCGAGTACAACTCCAGAAAGGACAGGTACGACAAGGTGCTGGTGGAGAAGCTGGGCATATCCCAGGATGACGTATCCTGCATGCCGGTCGAGGAGAAGATGAGGATATTATACGATTACCGCCAGGACCAGTATCAAAAACTGGCCGATGCGGTCTACTTCCGCCGGGGATGGACGCCCAACGGCGTGCCCACCCCCCAAAAGATGAGGGCCATCGGCTTCGGCGACGAAGATGAGATGCTGAATATGCTCCAGCAGAAGATTGATGAGGACGAGGCCGCGGGATTGAACGTCTGGGGCGGGGACTACGGGGCCGAAGAGAGGCCGCCGACCGACGACCTGAAGTACTGGGAAAAGTGGTAACCTTCTCCCCGCCTGTCTTCGGCATTGGCTTTTACCGGCATGCCAAGCCTTCGGCGTTGGCAAAAAATATTCAAAATACTATATCGTCAATCCAGGATTTTTCGTATGATTAACAGTTTCGCCCACCCCTGCTTGATAGAGTTATATACTATCAAGCAGTATTGTCACACAGTGAGGATCAATGGCAAAAATGCTTGACGGTTATAGGTTCAAGAGCCTGTGGACGACCCACATCGGCTGCATCAAGGGGGCGGTGGATTATCTGAATCTCGATATCAGCCTGCCGTGGATATTCGGGGGCACAGGCCACGCGTTCGTCATGAACATTCACGAGGAGCTTTGCCCCAGCGGGCCGACGGCCTGGCGGTTCCAGATGCTCTTCGAGCTTGCCCCCAACCTCGGATACAAGACCGACGGGATGGCGGCATTCAGGAACGAGAAGGGCAGCGTGGATTGGGTGGACGCTCCGGAGGCAGCGTGGGACTTCACTAAGAAGTGCATTGACGCCAACGTCCCGGTGTACGGATGGGAGATGAAGGTGCCCGAGTTCTACTGCGTGCACGGTTATGACGATGTCGGCTACTACTACAACGGCTGCCTGGCCAATGACGGCGAGGGACCGAAGCCGTGGCAGGAGCTGGGACAGACCGAGATAGGCTACATCGAGATGTGCGGCGTGCATCCGGTCGAGCCCGCGCCCCCAGCAAAGGCGGTCAAGGAGGCGTTCGAGAAGGTTCTGTGGTTCGCTGAAAATCCCGAGGGATATGTGTTCCCCAAGTACGCCTCCGGCCTCAAGGCCTACGACTATTGGATGAAGTTCCTGGACGACTCGGTGGATTATCAGGAGGGACACGCCCACGGCATCGGTTATAACGCCGAGGTCTGGTCCGAGTGCCGCAAGTTCGCAGTCGATTTCCTCAACGAGGCCAAGTTCAAAATTAACGACCATGTCGAGTTGTTCGACACCGCGATAGAGCACTACTCCGAGGCCAGGGACGCGATCCAATGCACCGCAGACCTATATCCGTTCCTGAGCCGCCAGCTCTCTTACCTCCAAGATGACGAAAGGAGGGCAAGCGCCGTCAAGGACCTGCAGAGGGCGCGGGACGCGGAGGAGCAAGGTCTTGAAGCGCTGGCCGAGTTAGTAAAGGTATTGTGAGGTGATTATGATGACGAAGATAATCGGAGTATGCGGAATAGTCTGCACGGAGTGTCCGGCCTACAAGGCCACCCAGGCCGACGACGACGGGCTCAGGGCAAAGACCGCGACGGAATGGTCTCAAGCGTACGGCGCTGACATCAAGCCAGAGCACATAAACTGCGATGGCTGCACAACTCCCGGCAGGAAAATCCACCACTGCTCAGAATGCGAGATGCGCGCCTGCGGTATCGCGAAGGGTTTGGAGAACTGCGGCAAGTGCGCCGAATACGCCTGTCAGAAACTAGAAGAGTTCTTCAAGATGGTGCCCGAGGCGAAGGAAACGCTGGATGACGAGAGAGTATCAACTTGAGAAAGACCTAAATACACCGATAATAATTTCCAGGGTAGAGGAAGAGCGTGAGGAAGTGTGCCTAAAGAAATAATTCCTGAATGTCCGAAGTGTAATAGCCAGAACGTAAAGATTTATGCCGACCGTTCAGGATTGTGCCTTGACTGTAAATCACCAATAATGGATTTTGAAAAACCCGAGGAAACGTTAAAAACGCCAGAAGTCGACGAGAAAGACGAGTTAATACAGAGCATTTATTCCAAACCTCCGCAAGACGATAAATTCCCCGAGGATTTCAATCCTGTGAAAACCAAAAAAGGAATGGGATTGATTGCTCTGGGATTCAAGTTAATAATAATTTCCTTATTAGGTATTTTAGTATTCGGAATTTTAATTGCATTATTCGTATTGAGCGAATCAGAGACCTTGGTGCTCATACTTATGATATTACTTTTCATCTTTGCCTTGTTAAGTTTTGTCGGTGAAATCATAGGAATGGTCGGGGTGGCGTTCCTACACCTTGGCAGAGACGAATACAAAGTAGAAAATCACTGGCTGAATCTTGGTACCGTTTTCATAGTGTTCTCTTTCATCTGCGGATTCTTACCAAGGATCCTGATTACAACGATCGATGTAGACGTGGATTACAATATTATGGCAGGTGTGGACATGCTCTTGGGAATCGCTAGCCTCATCTTTTTCGGAATAGGTTACGCGATCGTTCCAAGAGAGATAGTATCGACCAGCAGATGGCCCGACTTTCTCAAGGGTTTCTATCACATTCTCGGTTCCTTGGGTATAATATTTGGTATGGTGGCCCTGATAATCGTCCTTCCCTCGACCTTCGCCGGGCTTGCCCTGATCTGCTGCTTGGCTTCCCTGATCGGATTCATCCTAGCATTCATCCTTTATTTCACAGGTTTACTAGCCTTCAAGAGGGCCTACGAAGCTGGACCCGAGATGCCCTATAAATCAAAGGTGTATGAGCCCTCATACACCCATTGGACTGACGATGAGTGATTTTATAACATTACATTCTGAATAATGTGAAACCCGCCTCCGGGATCGGTGCGTTCAGGCTCGCCGATATTCCCAGGGCCAGTACTAATCGCGTCTGCACGGGGTCGATGATGCCGTCGTCCCAAATACGGGCCGAGGAGTAGTACGGATTCCCCTCCTGCTCGTATTTTTCGAGGATGGGCTTCTTCAGGTCGGCGACTTCCTCGTCCGTCATCTCCACGCCCTTCCTGAATAGCTGGTCCTTCTTGACCGTGGATAGGACGTTCGCGGCCTGCTCGCCGCCCATGACGCTTATTCTCGCGTTCGGCCACATCCACAACTGGCGGGGGCCGTAGGCGCGCCCGCACATGCCGTAGTTTCCCGCGCCGAACGAGCCACCGATGAGGACGGTGAACTTCGGGACCTGGGCGGTCGCGACCGCGCTCACCATCTTCGCCCCGTCCTTGGCGATCCCGCCGGCCTCGTACTTACGGCCGACCATGAAGCCGGTGATGTTCTGCAGGAATACGAGGGGGATCTTCCTCTGGCAGCAGAGCTCTATGAAGTGAGCACCTTTCAACGCGCTCTCGGACAAAAGCACGCCGTTGTTGGCCAGCAGGCCCACGGGATATCCCATTATATGAGCGAAACCGCAGACGATGGTCTGGCCGTACAGCTCCTTGAACTCGTGGAAGCGACTGCCGTCAACCAGCCTGGCTATGACCTCGCGGACCTCGAAAGGGGTGCGCGGGTCCTTGGGTATGATGCCGTAGATGTCCTCGATCGGATATATCGGGTCCTCAGGCTTCCGGACCGATAGGTGGGTCTTGGGCTGGCGGTTGAGGTTCTCGATGGCGTTGCGACCGTAGGCGAGCGCTTCTTCGTCACTCGTCGCGTAGTGGTCGGCAACACCCGATTCACGGCAATGCACGTCGGCGCCGCCCAGGTCCTCGGCGCTGACCTCCTCGCCGGTCGCGGCCTTCACCAGCGGAGGTCCACCGAGGAAGATGGTTCCGGTGCCCTTGACTATGACGGTCTCGTCGGACATGGCAGGGACATAGGCCCCGCCAGCGGTGCACGAGCCCATGACCAGGGCGATCTGGGGAATGCTCATCGACGACATCTTGGCCTGGTTGTAGAATATGCGGCCGAAGTGCTCGCGGTCGGGGAATACCTCGTCCTGCATTGGCAGGAACGCCCCGCCCGAGTCCACCAGGTAGACGCAGGGAAGATTGTTCTCCATGGCTATCTCCTGGGCGCGGACGTGCTTCTTTACGGTCATCGGGAAGTACGTGCCCCCCTTCACGGTGGCGTCGTTGGCAATGAGCATGACCTCTCTCCCGTGAACAAGGCCGATGCCTGTGACTATTCCCGCCCCCGGGGCCTTGTCGTCGTACATTCCGAGGCCGGCCAGCGGGTTCAGTTCGAGGAAGGGCGAGTCAGGGTCGAGCAGGGCATCGATGCGCTCCCTGGCCAGCATCTTGCCTCTGGACTTGTGCAGCTCTGTGTTCTTCTCCCCTCCTCCGGCCTTCGCCCACCCGAGCTTCTCCTTCAGGTCCGCGACCATTCTGAGGTAATGCTCCCTGTTCTCCCTGAACTCAGCGCCGTTCACGTCTATCTTGCTTTCGATGGGTTCCACACCTATTCCTCCTCAAGGTTTTGTGATTTCATCATTGTCCCGGTGACCCGGGATCATCTCCCTTCATCATGTTAACGAGGACCACGCCGATGTCGACCTGGTCTCCCGCTTTGAAATGCACGTGCTCCACAGTCCCCGCGTACGGGGCCTTGATCTGGTATTCCATCTTCATGGCCTCGATGGTCATGAGCACCTGGCCCTCGGCCACGGCCGTTCCATCCGACACATCCACCTTGACGACCTTTCCGGATATCGGGGATGCGATGTCGGGCGAGAGCATCTCCAGCTCGTCAGTTTTCCTGCGCTTGCCCTCTGCGCGCGTGAACTTGTACACGTGCCCATGGAAGAAGATGTGGCGGAGGCTCCCCTCGGTGGCCATTGATATCTTCGATGGCTTGCCGTTGATGTTGAGGGTGAAGAATCCGGGCCGTATCTCCTTGGACGAGACATCGAACACCTCCTCGCCAACGGTCACCTTGTACCCCTTGCCGTCCCGTTTGATATGGACGGGGTAAGACTTGCCGGCAAACTCGTACTGGAATTCCATGACCACACCTAGCTGTCTATCCTCCACGCACCCGCGCTCTTCCACGGCGAGTGCTCGTCCGCGTCAACCTTGGGTCCGTTCGTGTGTTCGACAGGGGCCTTGCCGAAATCGTCCAGGGCCGCGGCTATGAGAACCTCGATGGGCAGCTCCGACGACATCGTCCAGTTCTGGAAATACGTGTCGATGAAATGTGTGTCAATATCACCCCGCCTGAACGCCTCGTTCTCTATCATGGCCCTGAGGAAGGGCACGTTTGTTGTCACGCCAAGGGTTATGTAATTGGACAGCGACCAGTGCATCTTCCTTATCGCGTCATCGCGGTCCTCGGCGTGCACTATCAGCTTGGCCAGCATGGGGTCGTAGTAGGGTGTGATCTCCAGCCCCTCCCGGACGCCTGTGTCGTGGCGGATGTTGACACCGTTGGGGACCTCCATGGCCTTTAACTTACCGGTCGAGGGCATGAACCCCTTCTCAGGGTCCTCGGCGTAAACGCGGCACTCGATGGCATGGCCCCTTTGCTTGATGGCTTCCTGATCGAGGGTAAGGGGCTGGCCGGCCGCAATCTTCAGCTGCCACTTGACGATGTCGACGCCGGTTGTCATCTCCGTGATGGCGTGCTCCACCTGAAGGCGAGTGTTCATCTCAAGGAAATAGAAGCACCTGTCCTTGTCCAGCATGAACTCGACGGTCCCGGCATTCGTGTAGCCGATGGTTTCAGCGGCCTTGACCGCGGCCTCGCCCATCCGTGCGCGCAACTCCTCGTCAAGGGCCACGGAGGGCGTCTCTTCTATCACCTTCTGGTGCCTTCGCTGGATCGAACACTCGCGCTCGAACAGGTGCACTACCTTCCCGCGCTCGTCGGCGAGTATCTGAAATTCGATGTGGCGCGGTTTCTCCAGGTACTTCTCCATCAGCAGCTCGTCGTTACCGAAGGAGGACATCGCCTCCCGTCTGGCAGAATCTATCGAGTCTGCCAGCTCATCCTTGGTGTGCACGACCTTCATGCCCTTGCCGCCGCCGCCGGCCGCGGCTTTTATTAGAACCGGGAATCCAACGCGTTGGCAGGCGTCCTCGAGGCTTTCCTGCTCCTCACCGGTATACCCCGGTATCACCGGAACACCAGCCTTCATAATGGTCCTCTTCGCCTCGATCTTGTCGCCCATGTCCTTTATCACCGCAGCGGAGGGACCGATGAACTTGAGACCCGCATCCTCGCAGGCCAATGCGAAGTTCGCGTTCTCCGAGAGGAATCCGTAGCCCGGGTGGACGGCATCCGCCCTGCAATCCTTGGCGATGCCGATGATCTTATCGATGTTCAGGTAGCTCTCCGATGGCGTTGGGTCGCCGAGGGGGTGTGCCTCGTCGGCAAGATGCACATGCAACGACTCCTCATCGACGTCTGAAAATATTGCCACGGTCTGCAGGCTCATCTCCCCGCAGGCCTTGATGATGCGGACTGCGATCTCCCCGCGGTTTGCCACCAGGACTTTGTCAATCTTCAATCCCCTTCCTCCAGGCAGGTTCTCTCTTCTCGAGGAACGCGCTCACTCCCTCTTTCCCTTCCTCGGACGCACGGGCGTCGGCGATGGCCTCAATGCTATATCGCTTGAACGCCTCCCTGTCCAGGCGCCCACCCATGATTGCCAACCGCTTGCACATCCTCACGGCCTGCGGCCCCCCTGTCATGATGAGGTCGGCGAGTTCGTCCACAGCGTTGTCAAGCTCCTCTGCTGGCACTACCCTGTCGACCAGCCCCATCCCGAGGGCCCTACCGGCGCTGAGTCTCTCCCCGGTGGTGAACAGCTGCACGCTCCTCTTCACACCGATCCTATCGATTACATATGCCGATATCACTCCGGGCAGGAGTCCGACCTTCACCTCGCTCAGCGCAAGCTTCGCGCTCTCGCTGGCAATAGCAAAATCGCACGCGCATACAAGGCCGCAGCCGCCGCCGAACGCGGCTCCGTTAACCCGCGCGATGGTGGGTACGGGAATGTCACCGAGGGCCTCGAACATCTCGGAAAGCCTCGTCGCATCGGCAACGTTCTCCTCCCTCGAAAGAGAGGCCATCCTCTTCATCCAGTTGAGGTCCCCGCCGGCACAGAACGACTTGCCGGCCCCGGTGATGACGACGGCCCTCACCCCATCCGCCTTTTGAACATTTTGAAAACAGGCAGTGAGCTCAGCGATCGTCTTCTCGTCGAAGGGATTGTGTATCTCGGGCCGGTTCATTGTCACTCTCACCACCACATCGCCCTCAACGATAATGTTCTCGAAATCGTGTTGCGCGCTCATAGAACAAACACCCATCTGGCACCCTGGAAAATACCTGGGTCGAATAAATAATTTCCTGTCACAAGTTCGACAATTGTCTATGTTTAATGAAAACGCCAAGAGGGAGCGGGCAAGAGAAATGCCTCCAGGTAAGAATCCATTCTTGCGGGTAAGAACAGTTTGATTTTCCTGCAATAATAAACTGGTCTCCTTGAGGTGCGAGAGCAAATATACAAAAAACAAAGCGCCGAGAGGGAGATTCGAACTCCCGCGGACTTGCGCCCACCGGCTCTCAATGCCGTCGTACAAAGCACGACCACGCTTCTACGAAGCACTCAAGGCCGGCGCCTTATTCCGGGCCGCCTGGCACCTGCCAGGCGCCTAACCGGGCTTAGCTATCTCGGCACTCCGGATTCACAAGAATGACTCAAGTGAAATCTCGAAACCCGCCACCGGATATCCGAGCTCGAAGTTGGCCATCACGTTGGGGTGGAACTCCCCGAAGCTGCCTGTCACGGCCCCCTCGATGAGTATTGCCGCGCACCTGCCGGGCACGTATGCGCCGTCGTCTATCTGCGCAAGGCTGAACTCGCAGCTCAGGTCCCGCAGCACGCTCTGCACCAGGGACTTCATCTCAGTGAAGCTGGCCTTCGAATGGACGGTCAGGGCGGCGAGGTGACGGTGCGTGTCCATGCCCTTCAGTACGTCCCCGACCTCGAACACGCTCTGGGGGAGGTCCCTGTGCTTGTTGGCCTGGAAGAACCTGAAGATACTCGGCGATATGGTGACGCGGGTGCACGTCAGGTCCTCGGAGATGGGATTGAGTACCTTCACTAAATCAGGGTCCTCGGGCCGCCGCATCTGTGTGAACTGGTCGTGCTCCGAGGAAAGCGTCAGGCTCTTGACCTCTGTGTAGCCATACCCGAGCATCAATTCCCGAACAAGGTTGGAGAACCTCTCCACCTCCAGCTCTTTCCCGAAGGTCAGGGCCTTCGGCAGGATACCGATGATGTTCCCATATCCTGCGCCGATGGCAATGTCCTCGATCAGGTCGACGTTGTGGAGGACGTCGTTCCTGTATGCGGGGACCCGGACACTAATGTCCTCGCCCTCGAGAGCCGCCCCGAACCTCAATCGCTGCAGGAAGTCGACAATGTGCCCGGGGTCGTAAGCGGTTCCGAGCAGCGAGTTCACCTCGGCAGGGGCCAGGGTTCTCTGAACGGGGTCTAGGTTCGGCAGGGTGAAGGTCTCATCGGCGTATACGACCTCCACCGTTTCTATATCACCGCCCCGCTCAGCAAGCAGGGTCGAGATGACGTTGAGGGCCGTGTTCGCTGCGTTGAAGTCGGTACCGGTGAGGTCGAGGAAGAGGTCGGTCGTGGCCTCCGTTACCTGGGTGACGACGCCGTTTATGATGGGCGGGAAAGAGAGGACCTTGTCCTCGGCGTCGAGGATGATGGGATACCTGTCCAATCCCTCGAGCGTCCAGGCGTATTCCACGCCCTTGTCATGCTTGATGAGTATATCTGAAAGGTCCATCTCGTCGTAGTGGCCCAGCGGAACGAAGCTCAGGCTCTTCGGATCAATGGCCTTGTACACGAACGGCGGGACCAGCGACCTGGGGTCGTGAACGCCTATAGCGACCTTCTTCCGCTTTCTGCCGAGGGTAAGGTGCAGCTTCTCCTGCACCTCCATGAGGGACTTGATCAACTCGTCGCTCATCTCCACGTTCCTGACCATGCCCGATACTATGAAGGGCCTCACGTCGTTCACCGACGGGTCCACGTTCAGCACAATGCCGCTGCTGCCAGCCTCGTATTCGGCCAGCCCTTTCTCCTTCCCGATGAAGCCCCGCAGGGCACGGGCTACACCTTCCACCGAATAGAGGTCGGGGCGGTTCGGGAAGAACTCGACATTGAGCTCATCACCGTCAACGCTGTCGATGTCGGAACCCATCATGGGCAGGATGTTGAGGATCTCCTCCATTGAAAGGTCCTGGCCAATGAGGGAGACCAGGTCATGATAGTCCATTGATATTACGGCCATCGGTTGCGGATAATTGCCCCGCTTATAAGATACTTACCATACCAATAAATTACTATACGTGCGCGCCAATCTGGGTGTGTCAGGAGGTGTACGATGAGGGTGGCGATGTACTATGCGAACGACGACGTCCGCGTGGAAGAGGCGCCAATCCCCGGGATTGGGGAAGGCGAGCTATTGATGAGGATAGAGGCGAGCGGTATATGCGGCTCCGACCTGATGGAGTGGTATAGGAGGGACAAGGTCCCGCTTGTCCTCGGCCATGAGGTTTCGGGCACGGTCGAAAAGATTGGGACAGGCGTCGGGAAGTACAAGGTCGGTGACAGGATAGTGGTCTCACACCACGTCCCGTGCAACTCCTGCGATTACTGCCAGAGGGGCGACCACACGGTATGCGAGACCCTGCAGAAGGGCACCCACTTCGATCCCGGCGGATTTGCCGAATTTTTACGGGTCCCTGCCATAAACGCGGAGAAGGGCGTATATCTAATCCCCGAGGGCGTTGATTTTCCCGAAGCCACGTTCGCCGAACCGCTCGCATGCGTGCTCCGGGGGCAGGAGAAGATACACCTGGGCAAGGGCCACAGCGTCTTCGTCATCGGCAGCGGAATATCGGGATTGCTGCACATCGCACTCGCCAAAGCAAGAGGGGCAGACCGCATAATCGCGGCAGACATCAGCGGCTTCCGCCTTGGCGCGGCGCGCAAGTTCGGGGCCGACGAGGCCATCGCCGCGGACGAGAACCTCGCAGCCAACATGATAGCGGCCAACAACGGAAAGAAGGCCGACCGCGTAATCCTTTGTACGGGAGCATTATCAGCCGTCACCGCGACGCTGGAATCGGTGGAGCACGGCGGGACCGTCCTCTTCTTCGCCCCGACCAACGAGGGCGAGGAGCTGCCCTTCTCGATAAACAAGGTCTTCTGGAAAACGGAGGTGACCCTCACCACCACCTATGCCGGCGCACCGCCCGACCACGTCAAGGCCCTGGAGCTCATTCGTGACAATGCCATACCTGTCAAGGAGATGATCACACACACGCTGCCTTTGGCAGACATCCAAAGGGGCTTCGACCTGGTGGCAACAGGTGACGAATCAATCAAGGTCATTATCCAGCCGCAAGTTTGATACTTTGAATAATCAAAAGGCTGGTTTGCCCTGACACAAAGCCAAAATAACGGCTCAAGATAAGACAGAACCTCAAAACCGATCACTTCTCAGCCAGTCTGGCATAGGTGATGCGCAGCACGCCGCCCAAACCTTCCCAATCGATCTCAGAATCTACGATCTCCAGTCTCTTCGAGAAATTTGGCCCGTCAACGACCAGTGATTCGAACTCGCCTCCCTCACCGCTTACGTTGATACCGAACCGGTTTGCGATGGATTCCAGTTCTGTTAGTGCATCCATGTCCAACCTTCTGCCGAGCCAGTCCTTTCCCAATCCTTCGGCGAAGACGCCCACGATGAGGATGTGGAATCCGGCATCGATCATCTCCACCAGCACCTCCTTTTGGTCCAGACCCCAAAGGGGATTGTAACAGGTCAAACCCAAATCGTTGCAGACGTCCTGGATGCGCGTTCTCTGATAGTTTGACGCGATGGCTCCGGTCACGATCCCGTCGATCTCCAGGGAGGCCAAGACCTCCCTGAGGTCCTCCAGTTCTTTCTCCTTCTCGCCCTTCGTGTATTGCTTCACAAAATCGATGCCCAGGGCATCTGCTAACAATGGCGTTAGGTGGATGTTAGGAACGTGGAACATATAGGAATCGTCCGCTTCTGGAAAAATGGAGACTAATTTCGCAACCTCCCAGCCCTTCTGCTGCGCCAGATGAACCGCATATGTCGAGTCTTTACCTCCGGAGAAGAGGGCCGCCAGTTTCATTGTTGGTAGATTGAGATATGAATCATATAGTTTAGACATTAACTTTATATAGAAGTTCCAGAATAGCCACCGCTACCTTACAGTGTATAGGGAGGAATGAAAAATGATGGCTGGACAACAACCGATCATAGTATTGAAGGAAGGAACCGAGAGGACGAAGGGCAAGGGCGCACAGTTCAACAACATCGCCGCGGCGAAGGCAGTCGCGGATGCGGTGCGCTCGACCCTGGGTCCGAAGGGAATGGACAAGATGCTGGTGGACAGCATGGGCGACGTGGTAATCACAAACGACGGCGCGACCATTCTCAAGGAGATTGACATCGAGCATCCCGCGGCAAAGATGGTGGTGGAGGTCGCAAAGACCCAGGACAACGAGTGTGGCGACGGCACCACTTCCGCAGTGGTAATGGCCGGGGAGCTCCTGAAGAGGGCGGAGGACCTCATCGAGCAGAACGTCCACCCGACCGTCATAGCAAACGGCTATCGCTTGGCTTCGGTCGAGGCAGTGAAGATACTGAACAAACTCGGCGTCAAGGTCGATGCAAAGGACACGAAGGCCCTGAAGAACATAGCCATAACAGCGATGACGGGCAAGAGCGTGGGCGACCACAAGGAAGCCCTGGCCGAGGTAGCCGTCAAGGCAGTGACAGCTGTGATGGACAAGAGGGCCGGCAAGCCGTTCGTGGACCTCGACGACATCAAGATCGAGAAGAAGCACGGCGGCTCCGTGAAGGACACGACCCTCATCGAGGGCATCATCCTCGACAAGGAAAGGGTGCACCCGCGCATGCCGATGAGCGTGAAGAACGGCAAGATAGCCCTCATCGATTCAGCTCTTGAGATCAAGAAGACGGAGGTCGACGCCAAGATACAGATCACCGACCCGGGCCAACTGCAGAAGTTCCTGGACGAGGAGGAGAAGACCCTCAAGTCCAAGGTGGACCAGATTAAGAGATCAGGCGCTACGGTGGTATTCTGCCAGAAGGGCGTGGACGACCTGGTGCAGCATTACCTTGCCAAGGCCAACATCTTCGCGGTCCGCAGGGTGAAGAAGTCCGACATGGAGAAGCTTGCCAAGGCCACGGGCGCGAAGCTTGTGACCAACCTCGACGACCTGAAGGCATCCGACCTCGGAAAGGCCGGCCTCGTCGAGGAGAGGAAGATCTCGGACAGTGACATGATATTCATCACGGGCTGCAAGGACGCGAAGGCCGTGTCCATCCTCATCAGGGGCGGGACCGAGCACGTCGTGGACGAGGCAGATCGGGCGCTGCACGACGCCCTGAAGGTGACGGCAGTGGCGATCGAGGACGGCATGGCAATACCCGGCGGGGGTTCTGCGGAGATAGAGCTCTCATTGGCCCTGACCAAGTTCGGCTCACGTGTGGGCGGCCGGGAGCAGCTGGCCATCGAGGCGTTCGCCAAGGCCACCGAGATCATCCCGTGGACGCTCGCCGAGAACGCGGGCCTGGATTCCATAAACGTCCTCATCAAGCTGAGGAGCGAGCACGAGGGTAAAAAGAGGAAAACAGCGGGCATCGACGTCTTCACCGGCAACGTGAAGGACATGCAGAAGGAGAACATCATCGAGCCCATGCGCGTGAAGACCCAGGCCATAGAATCCGCCACCGAGGTCGCCAACATGATCCTCAGGATCGACGACGTCATCGCGGCCAAGAAGGGCGCGGGCGGACCACCGATGCCACCGGGCGGCGGCGGAATGGGCGGCATGCCTCCGGGCATGGACATGTGAACAAACGAGTTCTGAATACCAAACTCACTTGACTCGGATGTTCACAGCCAGGGATCGTACAGTCACAACTCTCGCAGTCAATAACTGCGAGCTGCCATGATAGCACACTTACCGTGCACGACGGAGAATCTTGGTTCCTCTCACGAAGGAACACCCTCATACCGACTCAATTGACCCGGACAAGAATGTAATGGGTCGGCTGTTCGGCCGACCCCTATTTAACTTAATTTTCTTCTGTTGGTTCCTCTATTGCAGGTTCAGTAGAATCCTCTATTGCAGGCTCTGTCGATTCCTCATCTGCGGGCGGCATCGATTCCTTGACCTTCTTGATGGTGCCCGAGGTCTTCAGCGTGCGGACCACGACCTTGAGCTCGTCGTCCTCGCCCACCTCTGTGATGCTGGTGAGGAGCTCGATCGCTTTATCCTTATCCGTGTGACTGCACCTGAGTATGCCGCGGTTGTCGTTGAAGGCGGTGAGCCACGGGCGTCCTTCCTCGTAATTGTCGAAGCCCATCTGGCTTGCCCTCCTCTGCAACGCCTTGATGAGCTCCCAGCGTTCAAGCACCCTCGGAGCCTCAACCTCGAACAGAATGTACCTGCGCCTGAACTCCTTCACGGCCATGTGAATCCCGCGGTCACTCGACCATGTCTATGCCTTCGGCAGACGTGTGCTCCGTCCCGACGATCGCAGGGGATTTGACACCGGTGATGACGAGGAGTATCTGCACGTCCTTGCCCAGCGTCGGGTCCACGGTGCAGCCCCAGATGATGCGGGCGTTCGGGCTGACCTTGGAGCTTACCAGCTCGGCGGCCTGCTGGGCCTCCGCTATGCTCATGTCCGTGCCGCCGACGATCCGCACCAGCGCACCCTTTGCCTCGTTGACGTCTATCTCCCCGAGCAGCGGCGAATCCAGCGCCTCGTTGACTGCGAGCTCGACCCGCTCCCTGTCATCGTCCGATGCGCCAATCCCTATCATGGCCACGCCGCCGTTCTCCATCACCGTCATCAGGTCGCTGTAATCGAGATTGACCAGTCCGGGCATCGTGATGACCTCTGTGATGCCCTTGATGGAGTTCATTAATATCTCATCGGCCACCTTGAAGGCAGCGTCCAGGGGCAGCCTCGGTACAAGCTCCAGGAGCTTGTCGTTCTGGATGACAATCGTTGTATCGCAGATGTTCTTGAGCTTGATAAGGCCCTTCTGGGCATTCTCATACCGAACCCGGCCCTCGGCCTTGAAGGGCATTGTCACGACGCCCATTACAAGCGCGCCCTGCTCCTTGGCGATCTCTCCGACGACAGAAGCGGATCCCGTACCCGTGCCGCCGCCCATACCGGCGGTGACGAAGACGATGTGCGAACCTTCCAGATATGCCCTCAGCTCCTCATCGTTCTCCCGTGCGGCATTCTCGCCGACCTCCGGTAACGCTCCGGCACCGAGGCCCTTGGTGGCCCTCCTGCCAATGAGCATCTTCTTCGGTGCGTGAGTGTGCAGGAGGTGGGTCGCATCCGTGTTGACGGCGCACAACTGAGCCCCCGCCACACCCTCGTCGTTAAGACGCGTCACGGTGTTGGAACCCCCGCCGCCGCAGCCGACGATCTTGACGTTGATCTTCAGGGTCTCGACGAGTTGCCTCAATTCTTCATCGTCCGGAGACTCCTTGATAATTCCCGCTTCCTTTTTCACGGTTTGAACTTTCTCATCTTGTTGGTGCCTGTTCAAAGCCTCATCAATTATGGATTTCATTTACTTCACCCATCCCTATCAAATACGTTGGCCCTTGATAGTATTATACGTATTTAAAATTTAGGTTAGTAAATATTAAAAAGCAAATATTTCGTCAATGACGTACTCTTTCCAAGGTCGGATGCCCAAGGCGATTTCCAATTCCACCGGCGTGATCACGGGCTTCGCGAAAATGGCCTGGTCGTCTATGGCAAGCCGAGGGCACGCAGTCGACACCCAGCAATCCAGTCCGAAGGTCTCGAGCTTCTCGGGCGTGACCGTGTCCGACTCCACCACTACCGCACCCTTTCCGTGCGATCTCAGGGCCTTTGCTACGCCCAGGGCAACCTGCTCCCTTCGCTGTCCGACGCGCGTCGAAAGGAGGACGCCGAACCGCCGTGCAGCCTTCGCGGTCTCGATGAGAGCGTGCCTTTGTCTCAGTACATTATCCTTGAGCTCGCTGACGTCGCCCACTTCGCCCGTTACTGGGTCTGCAACGACAACATCCTTGCCGGTAGCCAGTGCCACCGCCAACGGATGGAACATTCCTGTCCCAACGAAGAGGAACTTCTCAACCTCCCCCGATATGGACCGTGCCACTGATGTATTGCACCCCAGAACCTGGCCTGACGAGAATATCCTGCCGTCCCCTTGGCCAACGCGCACAAGCCTCTTGTTGTTCTCGAGCAGGTCGATGATGGTAGGGAGGGTGTGGAGGTGCTGTGCCGTTGTCACGACCCCCACTCTCTCAGGCAGGACGGACAAGGCATTCTCAACGGCCGGGACGGGGTCCGCCGAGGACCTGGCTTGGATGAAGAGGACGGGCATTGGCGTCTCGACCGACGGGATGGGCAGGTGCCCGAAGTTGACGACGAGGTCGGCATCGGTCTGCGGGACATCACAGGCCCCGAAGCACGGCTCGCCGGAAACTATCACCTGACAACCTGGAACCTTCTCGGACAACTCCGAGGCAACCTCTGGAGCGTGCCTCTTCAGCCCCTCCGGGAACTGGAGCAGGACCCTCCTGCAGCCGCGCTGGGATATAGACGAGACCACCTTCGGCAGTTCAAAGTCAAATGATTCAGTCATCAAGACCTCCCAAGACCTCCTCGAGGTCGGCGAAGAGTCCGTCCACGCTATCCCTTGTAACATAGGGCATGATGACGAGCCTGAGGCTCTCGGGGTTCCTTGCGACCGAGACCTTCCAGCCTTGCTTTTCCATTTCCGATTGGATTCGAACGACATCAGGTGCGTAAAAGCACAGGATGTTCATCACCGGGTCCATGACAGGCTCCAGGCCAATGCCCGTGCCTTTCTCGAGCGCGTACCTGGTAACGTCCATACACCCCTTTACGAGCTTCACATAACCCTCCTCGCCCAAGAACCTCATGGCAGCGTAGGTGGACGCCACCGCGGCGCTGCACCTCGTGCCCGAAAGGGCGGCAGCCTGGCCAACGGTGTCGAGGTAGGGCGCGTCCTTCCGGATGGTCCTCATCTGCCCCTCGTCCCTGAGCATGAGGGCGCCCGCTGGTATCGTTGACATCCCCATCTTGTGAGGGTCGATGGTGATGATGGAAACCTCAGGGACCGCGAAGTCGAACTTGGGCGGACCATGATCCAGGAAAGGCAGGACAAAACCTCCGAAGGCCGCGTCAACATGCAGGAACGCGCCATCGGGAAGAAGGGCCCCGAGACCCTCGATGTCGTCGACGGCGCCAAGCTCTGTGGTCCCGGCGATACCGACGATGGCACATACGTCATTGTCGACAACGCGCTTCACCTCATCTAGGTCGGCAGTGAATTTCTCGTCCAGTCCCACCATCTGGGGTTCCAAGCCAAGTATATCGCAGGCCTTGTGAAACGAGAAGTGGGCGCTCTTCGGGAAGACCACCTTCTTCCTCCGCGTCACGTTCCTGGCGATCCACAAAGCCGTGATGTTCGCTTCGGTCCCGCCGCTGACTATGCTGCCGCCCGCACCCTCGTGATGCAGCATCCCTCCTATGGCCCTGACCACCTCTTTCTCCAACCTCTGGGTGCCGGGGTATAGACCAGCGTTGCCCAGGTTTGCCTCGATGAACCTGACATGGGCCTCGACAGCAACCTCCAGCGGCTGGGCGCACATGGAGGCAAAAATCCTGCCATCAGAGAAGTGGAGGTCCTCGGCGCTCGCACTTGCAAGTTCCGCATCGATTATGTTCTTAGAAGCCCCCTTCTTCCACAAGCTCTTGCCCCCTAGCTCCTGCTCCGCTCTAGGAGAAGGCGCTTCTCGATCGAGGCCACGATATGCTTCACCGTGCTGAACTCCTCAGCCCTGACACACAAGATCTCCGCCCCTTCCCTGACAAGGAACTCTAAAAGACTGGGGGCCCCGACGAGATCTGGGGATAGAACCGCTAGGTTTTTATCAAGGGCCGATGCGCCCATGAACATCTCGGAGTACGCGCTCCTCAACACTGACAACGAGTAATCCACCCAATCATCGTCCTCATCGGTCGCTCCCAGCATGAGCCTTGCGAACGTATCAAGGTCAAGGGCGAACATGTCGGAGTTATCTGCCAGCTCCTCCATGAAGAAGAGGTTGCTCGGATACCTGACGGGCAGCCAGTGCTTGACCTTGGGTCCCTTCCAATAACGCTTGACCAGATTGACGGCGTTCTTCATCTCCTCGATGCTTCGCGTTCCGGGAAGCAGAAGGCTCAGCTCGATGCCGGCCCCGACCAGCCCCTGGGCGTCTCTGGAGAACTCGACGAGCTCGTTCAACTCATCG
>WOR8_10004191_pt1 | contig 19622 bp, 20 predicted proteins | sample DeeMarSeWOR38_10_FD_19890 | JGI IMG/M metagenome (IMG submission 19890)
GGAGCGTTCCGTCATGCCTGCCTTGTCGAGCCAATGGTCTTGGAGAAATGTTTGGAATACCCTTTCGAGCACCTGGAGTTTCAAGGTGGCCACTCGTTCGTACTGCACCAACTCAGAGGCGCGAAGCTCGGCCAGCAGATTCTGGGTTGCTTCCGCCTGCACAAACTCCTTTGCTGCTGCAGAAGAGCGAAAATCTTCCATCGCCGCAATATCGAGATAGATGAAGTTTTGATAAAATCGGCTGGAGGGAAAATAGGGGCTGATGTTGTAAGGCTGCCGATTGGAAATGGCATGCAGGGGATTCAGGCCGATTACATCCGCCTGGAGAGAGCCGATTGCCCAGCGAATGAATTCCTTAAGGTCACCAAAGTCTCCCACCCCCCAATTGCGTTGGGAGCGAAGGCCATACAGAGAAATGGCTATTCCCGCTCTTTTGCCATCTCCTTGGAGAGCCGGCGGCAGATAGGCCTGCTCGGGACAAATAATAACCAGAGTTGTCTGTTGATGCTTGTGGTTTTCATACTCAACAGTAAGTATGAAATGGTAATAGCCAGTGGCAAGTGCAGTGGGGAAAGGAAAGGACCAGCACTCATAGGTAATGCCATCAAGCTGGTGATCCTTTTTGAAGTTCAGCTGTTCAAAATGATAGGAGTGGTTGATTGGGGAGGTGTTTTCGCCGGTAATCTCCAACCGAACCTGGAGTTCTTTTTCCGATATTGCGCCGGGAGAACTGGTGGATGGCACCTGAAAAACGAATTCGGTGGGCAGTTGATCGATTGATGCCACCAGTACGGGTGGGGCGAGTTGATTCCAGAACCGATGTTCCAGATGCTGTAAAGCCTCTTGAGGATTGCTGACATCCACTCCCATGGCCCCCAGCACCTGTTCCAGTGTCTCCGGTGGAATGGTATGGGTATTACCCCAGATGTCCCAGTAAGACGGCTGGATTCCATACGCTGCTGCTAAGAGCTCAAGTTTTTCTTTTTCTGCCATTTTCATTTACTGCTATGCGGTGCAAATTAGTTCTCAAATGTTGCGGCGATTGGCATTCTTCTGCCTATCCCAAAGGCCTTGGAGGTAACCTTTAGTCCCGGAACTGCCTGCCTGCGTTTGTATTCGTTTCGGTCCACGGTTCGAATTACCCACTTGACTGTTTCTGGGTCGAAATTGTGTTGGAGAATGTCAGCCATGGAGTAATGCTCGTCCACGTAGTAGTGCAGAATTTGATCCAGCACCTCATAGGGGGGGAGGGTGTCCTGATCGGTTTGATTTTCTCTCAATTCCGCTGAGGGCGATTTGCTGATAATCTCCTGTGGAATTCTGATGGAATCTCGATTCATATACTGCGCCAGTTCGTACACCATTGTTTTAGGTACATCGGCAATAACACTCAGTCCGCCGCTCATATCACCGTACAAGGTGCAATAGCCAACTGCCAGTTCGCTCTTGTTGCCAGTGGAAAGCACCAGATGGCCAAACTTGTTTGAGAGTGCCATGAGAATATTGCCTCGAATCCTGGCCTGAATGTTCTCTTCAGTGATATCGACCTCTCTCCCTTTGAAATGATGGCGGAGGGATTTAAGGTAGGCCTCATAAACGGGGGAGATTGGTATGGTCTCGCATCTTATTCCGAGGTTCTTTGCGAGTTTCTGGGAATCTTGCACACTGCCCGGTGAGGAGTAAGGTCCTGGCATGGTGACTGCCACCACGTTTTTGGCACCCACGGCAGCCACGGCAAGACAGCAGGTCACCGCAGAGTCAATGCCGCCGGAGAGGCCAACAAGAGCCGTGGTGAAACCACATTTGCGCATGTAATCGCGAACGCCCAGAACCAGCGCCTGGTAGACACTTGCAATCTCTTCGTGGGGGACATACGAGTTCGGGACACCATCACGGTCCACAGAAATTGTTTGCACGTGCTCGTCGAAGGGAGGAAAAATCACAAGAGGATCACCCGCCCCATCCACACCAACACTCCTGCCATCAAAGATAAGCTCGTCGTTAGCGCCTACTTGGTTGATGAAAAGAAATGGAATGCGGTGCTTGGTTGCATGGCTCCGGACAATGTTGTATCTCAGTGTCTCTTTGCCTCGATGGAAGGGGGAAGCAGCAATATTAATAATCAGGCTCGCACCCTTTTCGGCCAGAACCTCGATAGGATCATAGGAATACGTGGGCCGCTGCCAGAGGGCCGGGTCATTCCAGGCATCTTCACAGATGGATATTCCCAGGATCTTGTCCTTGAAACTCACTACCGGATCCTCCGAAGCTGGGTCGAAGTACCTGGGTTCGTCAAAAACATCATAGGTTGGCAGCAGAGATTTGTGCTGAGTAAAGAGGAGTCGGCCTTGATAGAGCAGCAGCGCTGAATTGTGCAGACCTTTGCCTGCGGATTTCTGCCCAGGTTGAGGAGCGCCCACAATAATGCCTGTTTGTGGGTAGTTCTGGGAAACGTGTAAGAGCTCTTGGATGGCCTCCTCAGTCCTGGCGATAAAAGAGGGTCTCTCCAGGAGGTCCCTGGGTGGATAGCCGACGAGAAACAGTTCCGGGAAAACAACGAGATCAGGCGAGTCCTTACTGCACTGTGACAGCGTCTGCGTCACCTTGGCCAAATTGCCGCGAATGTCACCAACAGTTGGATTGAGTTGTGCCAGTGTAATTCTCATTGAGACAATTACCCCGTTAATATGCTGATTCTTTGCTGGTCATACTTTCTATTTCAACCTTTATGATAACGGTGTTTTTCATTCCTGGCTCCGAATATTCGAAAGATCTGCCTGAATAATGCTGCTTAATTGCATCGAGCCCCCTTTTTTTCTCTTCGAGATTTTCAACCAGTGAACCCTTACCAAATCCTATAGCACTGCGGTATTTCATGCCCCACTTGCACGGTTTATCGTCCTGGATGACCTCCTGGTCTATGTCGAATTCGACACAAACGTTGGGATTTTGTTGGAGTATCTCCAATTTCAGACCTTCGCCTGCGGAGTGAAAATAAAGCGTGTTATCGTTGTAAGCAAAACAGAGAGGAACAACATAGGGTGATCATTTCTAGACATACCCAGACGACAAACCAACGAGTTGCGGATAACGTATTCAATCAAGGCAATATCGGTAATTTCTCTGTCTTTCCTACGCATCTGTTCCTACCTCCCTAAATCCACAATCACTCTACCTTTCTGCTTTCCAGCCAGGATGCGATCTATTTCGGAGTCCAGCTCTTCCAGTGAACACACGGAAGTCTGCCTATCCAGATTGTCCAGTTTCCATTCAGCGGCAATCTTTTCCCATGTCTGACGCCGGAAGGTCATTGGAAAGCTCTGGGAATCAATGCCCACAAGAGAGATGCCCCTCAATATGAAGGGATAGACGTTAATCTGCAAATCAGGCGATGCCACATTGCCGCAGCAGGTAACGGCTCCGTGGAGTTTGGTGGATCTGATGGCTGTTGATAGGATCTCACCCCCTACCGCGTCTACCACCCCAGCCCAACGGCCTTTCAACAGGGGCTTTCCCGAGGTGTCAGTGGCCTCATCTCTGGAGATGATCTCTTTGGCGCCAAGATCGACAAGAAACTGTTTCTCATCCATTTTGCCAGTTACTGCAACCACTTGATATCCAATTTTGGCAAGCATTGCCACCGCAAAACTGCCGACTCCACCGGTGGCGCCTGTAACTAATATTTCTCCCAACTCGGGGGTTACGCTATGTTCTTGGAGCTTAAAGATGCAAAATCCGGCAGTAAGACCGGCTGAACCATAAGCCATGCTTTCTTTTGGCGAGAGATTCTCCGGAAGCGGCACCACCCAACCGGCCGGCACTCTAATGTATTGTCCAAAACCACCTGGGGTGTTCATACCAAGATCGTAGCTGGTGACAATTACTTGGTCCCCAGGTTGAAACGCTTCACTAAGGCTCTCCTCTACAACACCGGCGGCGTCAACTCCCGGCGTGTGAGGATAACGCTTGGTGACCCCCCTGTGACCAGTGGCGGAAAGTCCGTCTTTGTAATTTAAAGAAGAATAGTGAACCCGGATCAATACTTCACCTGCTGGCAAATCATCCAATGATTTCTCAGCAATCCGCCTGGTATATGTACCATCCGCTGTTTCTTGTACGACCATAGCTTTGAAAGATTTACTGTCCATAGTGATTTTTCCTTCTGATTACAGATCAACTCGCACGAAACAGAGCCAGTTAGCCCGGATATTTCACGAATTGCCTGCTGCGACCGCGGATATGACCGTCCTTCCGGGCGTCCTCGGGTATCGGACCCTGCGACGTACTGTTCACACGGTCTCGCGACACCAATTCGTGAAATATCCGGGCTAGGTCTAACATGAGCTTATTCTCGGTTACCTTTGCAGTCAAGAAGTAAGTATATAGGTCAGTGGTCAGTGAGAAGTGTTGCTATGTAGTAGCCTTCCCCTAGCGCGAATATATCAGAGCTCTTCAAAAATGAAAGGGCTAGCCTCTTTTGAGAGCCAGCCCCGAGTAATAGTGAAGAATGTGGGCCCCAAAGACTGCTTTGAGCTGCCCCTGAGGGGGCTTCATTAGTCTTTCCCCTCTTGCGGCAGTCTACTGGAGTGAGGGAGCCCGGCGATTTTAGATTTTAGAATGCAGATTTCAGATTTAAAAGCTCACTACCTCCTGGTAATGAATGCTGCACGTTAATCTGCAATCTACAATCTGCAATCATAAATCATACACTGATTGGCCCTAAGGACCAGGTTTTCGATGTGGAATAGACGTAAAGGTTTGCTAAGGTTTCAGCAGAATTTTTCCGAATAACCCTTTTCCAGTAAGCATCTTTGTGTGGGCTTCTGCTGCCTCTTCAAAGGGATACATTGAGTCAATTGCAGCCTTTATCTTCCCCTGAGACATCCAGTAGAATCCCTGTTCTACCTCTGCCTTTGTCCCCTGCGTTGAGCCAAGGATGTTGGTTCCCTTGAAAAAGATGTGCCTTAGATCGGCTTTGGCATCCCAGCCTGTGGTGGCGCCGCATTGAACCAGGGTTCCACCATATTTGAGCAAAGTGAGCTGCTTGTTGAAGTGGGTCTCGCCGATGTGATCAAAAGATACATCAATTCCCGGAGGCACCCCCGTTTTTTGAGAGATTTCCTTGCACAAACCCCGGACTTCCTTGTGCCAGTCATCCTTCCTGTGATCCACGGCGTAATCGGCGCCAAGTTCGAGACATTTGTCCAGTTTATCTGGACTCGCCGTTGCAATCACCGTACAGTTGTAGAGTTTAGCAATCTGGATTCCAAAGCTACCAACGCCGGAACCTCCACCCATTACTAGTAGGGTTTGCCCTGGTTTGATCTTCGCCCTGCCTACAAGCATATGCCAGGAAGTGAGCAGGGTCATGGAGGCTGCAGCTGCCTCTTCAAAGCTGACGTTATCCGGAATCTTGATCACGTTTACTTCCGGAAGATGGGTAATCTCAGAAAAGCCACCCCATAAGGGACCGGTCTCGAAGCCCCAGATAGTCCGCTTGTTGCAGTCATATTCACGACCATCGGTGCAGGCAGAACAAACTCGGCACGACATATTAGAGTGAGAGACAACTCTGTCCCCGACTTTGATTCTGGTTACATCCTCCCCCACGGCGGTTACTTCACCGGCTGCATCGGAGCCTGAAATGTGGGGTAAAACCACCGGTATGGGAGTCCCTCTCATTCCCCAGATGTCATTGTAATTCAATGCAGCCGCTTTGACTTGAAAAACTACCTCGTTTGGTTTTGGTTTTGGCTCCTCTACATCTTTTACCTGCAGGATTCGCTTAAAATCATCATCCGGAGCATACTCTTCGTAAACTACTGCTTTCATCTGTGCCTCTCCTTTCTTCTTCTTATGTGTTATGTTTTGCCAAAAGTATTGAAGCCGAGATGGGCCCAAGAAATAGAAATTAGATGACATTAGGCTGATCAGTTTTTCTCCTCTGGACCAAAGATTTCTCGAGGGCTAAACTTCCAACATACTCAATCAGAGAATCGATGGTTCGCTTCAAGTTTTCAATGGATCTGTCCATACCGTACATGACCGATGCACCCAGCATGCCTGAAAAGATCATCTCGGCAACATCCTCAGTATTGGTTGAATCTCTCAGTTGACTGGCTTCTTTTGCTTGGTCCAAGAATCCTTTAATCATAGATTTAAACCGATCAAATCCTTCATTGATCTCATCTGCTATATGGGGCCACTGATCGCCCAGTTCTGCAGACTCTACTGAGACCCTGACGAAAATACAGCCGCCTGGAAGATTCCCTGAACCAATCAGATAGCGGTCTCTGTAGTTTTCAAAAAGTTTCTTGATTTTTTCTAGCGGATCTTCAATCTCGTCCAACCCGGCAAGATTCTTCTCCCGCCAAATCTTGCGTGACTCGCTCAATACAGCCGAAAACAGCTCTTCTTTGGTCCTAAAATGATTGTACAGTCCGCCTTTCGAGGCACCTACTACCTCAAGGATTTCGCTAATAGAGGTGCTTGAAAAGCCTTTTGATGAAAACAGTCTCGAGGATTCCTGGATGATTTTTTCTTTAAGAGTCATATGTTTTCTAGTAGGTAATGACTATGCAGACCGACCGGTCGGTCTCTAAGTTTACCTTTCTAAAGGATTCCTTCCACAGTGTCAAGTGGATTTTTTCTTTTTTTGGCTCAGCATCCACATCCACTCCTCATATTCCACTGCAGTAAGATTTGTAAATATATCAGCCAACACTTTTTCGGATCCTTGTAAGGCAGGGCCAAAACTGGCATGATGACAGCCTGCATGATGACACAAATCCAAGTGTCATTTCTCCAAGGAGCTCTGGTTCGATGAGTGATTCCCTCAGTGCAGTGATATTTGGCCCCATGCGGTTACCCTTTCTCATACTGACTCCGGCATGTGTAATGCTGGGTGCAGCCACCGCGGCCTGGTCTGGAGCTGAACTGAATTTGTATTATCTTGCTTTTACATTTGCAGGTGCAGTGGCGGCACACATAAGCGTTAATGCCCTGAACGAGTACGATGATTGTAAAAGTGGGCTTGATTTCAATACCCAACGCACTCCCTTCAGCGGAGGCAGCGGGACCCTTCCACAGAGCCCTGATAAGGCCCATATAGCACTCATTACGGGCCTCGTTAGCCTGGTTGTCACAATTATTGTGGGCGTGTACTTTCTGTATGTAAGGGGATTGTGGCTTTTACCTGTGGGCCTTGTCGGCCTTCTGATTATCGTTGCCTATACAAAGTGGATTACCAAGAACGCCGTACTCTGTTTAGTTGCGCCCGGGCTTGGTTTTGGCCCCTTGATGGTAATGGGAACTGACTTTGTCCTAACGGGTTCCTATTCGTGGACCTCATTTGTGGCATCCCTGGTTCCCTTTTTCCTGGTGAGTAATCTGTTGCTGCTCAACCAGTTTCCAGATGTAGAAGCGGATAGAGGGGTGGGCAGGCATCATTTCCCCATAGCCATCGGCAGAGAGGCCAGTGTAAGATTATACGTGGTATTGCTTGCAGGTGCGTATCTGGCGATCATCTCCGGTTATATAAGCGGCAGTCTTCCGCTGTCAGGATTTTTGGCCCTTGGCTCGATCATCATTGCCGTTCCTACTGTCAGAGGTGTCGTTAGGTTCGCAGAAGATATGGACAGCCTTATACCCTATATGGGCAGGAATGTCGTAATAATCATTTTGACGCCAGTATTACTTGCCATTGGTCTCTTTATTGGTGGATAGCCCTTACCTTTCAGGCACAACCAATTCAATCTCAAAGAGTTTCGGCCAGAGTTTTCCCGTTACAAACAAGCGATCATTTTTCACGTCATACGCAATGCCATTGAGGACGTCAACCCGGCGATTACGGTCTTCCGGTCTTAGAAGTCCTTCAAGATTTATCCATCCCACTACTTCGCCGGTCTCAGGGGAGATTCTTGCAATCCGGTCTGTTTTCCAAACATTTGCGTAGATCTCCCCTTGCACGTATTCCAATTCATTGAGTCTGGACACGGGGCCATCCCTGGTATGGACTTCAAGCCGGCCGACTTCCTGAAAGGTCTGAGGATCTAGAAGGTACAATGTTGAGGTGCCGTCACTCATGATGAAAGACCTACCGTCATGGGTGATGCCCCAACCCTCGGTAGGATAGGTGAATGTGTCCAATAATTGAAAAGTTTGCCTATCGTAGACAAAACCTACCCTCGCTCGCCAGGTCAATTGAATGATATGGTTGCCGTAGATTGTGATCCCTTCACCGAAAAACTGGGCGGAAAGCGGGCGGTTCAGGAGGATATTCCCGGTCTTTAGGTCAACTTTCCTCAGGCTGGACTGACCACGGAGCCCCGTCCCTTCATAGAGGAGGTCGTCGGCAAAAACCAATCCCTGGGTAAAAGCTCTTGGGTCGTGAGGATACGTGTTAACGATCCTATAGCCTACAACTGGAGCAGGGTAGGAAATTGCGGGTTGGGTAGAGTTTGTGACAGTGGGAGCAGTCGCCTCAGCTGAACTACGCCGGCCCGTCTCTGCCGAAAAAACTGTGGCTGAAATCAACAAAATCCCAGCCAACAACAGCAAAAGTCCAACAAGAGTAAGGCTGCGGGGCAGCAAACGATTCATCTCATTACTCGCATGAGGCCAATCAAGTGTTCAACCGATATACATAAATAGGATCGTTGTGTAAGGAGTTGCCAGGTCGCAAAACTTGTTCAGGAATGAAACCCGGCAGATCGAAGTTACACGAGACTATCACAGCTCCAGGCTTGAGAGTGGATTTGAGTTTTGTTGATAAATCCCTCATTACATCAGGAAAGAGATAGCAGAAAACAACGTCGGCCTCCGACAGGTCTGCTGTCCAAAAATTGCGCAATTTCACCTCTACGTTTTTCAGGCCGAGGCATAACAGTTTGGCCTTCAAATAGGCCAAGAGATTCAGTTCGTATCCCACCGCTTTGACACCATATCTATTTCGGACCTTGCGAAGAACTCGCCCGTCCCCACAGCCAATGTCGACGAGGAGTTGGCCTGGCTTCATCGGCACAGCATCCAAAAAAGCAGAAATTCTTACCCGAGAGGTTGAGACGTAAAGTGCTCCTCGGGTAGTGGGAAGAACCAGGGCAGTGCAAAAGACGTAAGCAAGTTTGAGCACAAAGAAAACTGCAGCGGCAACTAAAAATATCAGAATCCAGGTGTACATTCTGTAGACTTTCTTGGCAGTTCAGCCAGATAAAATACCAAACTCCAAGTACCATATTACAGGGTGTTAACCGTTGGGGTTCAGGTGTCAGGTGTCAGGAAAAAGAAATACAGAAGCTGAACACTGAAACCTTCTATTGTGCCGTTCTGATTTTCCTGTTTTGTTTCCTGGCGTAAATCTCGTAGATTGCCAGGGATCTGGGGTCAAGGTTAGTCAAACCATGCTCAACAGCCAAGTCCATGGCCTCCAGGTATTCTTGTGCTGTGATGGCACGCCAGATTTCAGGATATTCATACGCCTTATATTCAACCTTATACTGATGCATTATGTTGACATAGGTAGATTTCGGCAGAGTCTCGGCCACCCACCCAACAAACTTCTCCGTTCCTGCCACCTGGTTAGGCATGACCAAGTGTCGAATCATAAGCCCACGCAGGGCAATTCCCCGGTGGTCGACAACATGCTGCCCAACCTGACGGTTCATTTCCAGAATGGCCTTCTTAGATACTTCCGGATAGTCAGAAGCTCCCGCTGAATATTTCGCCGCTTTGCCACTATCCATATACTTCATGTCAGGCAAATAGATATCCACGATGCCGTCCAGAATTTTCAAGATCTCGAGGCGTTCATAACCACTGGTGTTGTAGACCAGGGGAATGTGCAAACCATTCTCAAAGGCTATTCTTGTAGCACTCACGATGTTGGGCATCACATGAGTTGGTGTGACCAGGTTGATGTTATGGCAGCCTATCTTCTGCAGATAGAGCATCATTTCCGCCAACCTCTCATCGTCATATTCTCTGCCGTGTCCCTCGTGGGCGATGGGCCAGTTTTGGCAGAACACACAACGAAGGTTACAGTTGGAAAAAAAGATGGTACCGGATCCGTGTTGTCCAACGAGGGATATCTCTTCGCCAAAATGAGGTTGAGCCACATAAACCACAACTCTGGCTGGAGCCCGGCAGAGTCCTAGCTCACCGTTTTTCCGATTCGCCCCGCATTGCCTCGGACACAGCTCGCACTGCTCGAACATCGAGTAGGCTTGCTCAACCCTCTCTAATAGTCTGCCCTTTTCCTCCAACTTTGCGTAAGCTGGATACCACTGCTGTCGTTTTTGCACCGCAGCGTAGAGAGAACCAGGTGGGACAAGCAGAGAGCCGCCCAGGATGAGAGAGCTTTTTATGAACTCACGTCGCGAGATCTCCATACAACAGACTCTACCATCTAATGACGGCAAGAGGAAGTATTTTGGGGGATGGTTGAAAAAATGGGAGTATAAGCCGTGTGAGCAGTGAAAAAACGCGGATCCTCAAAATGAAAGTTCATCCAACCCGTGGACTGAACCCGGCCAGCTTCCTGGTCGCAACAAGTGATTCATGAAATATCCGGGTTACGAGCAGGGCATGGTCTTCTTATCCGATTCATGTCATGGACTACGATGCAAAACGAGCAGTCCGCAAGCGGTCGACAGTGGATAAAAGCAGTGATGGCAACGAAGTAGGTGAATATGTTTGCAACACCTCATTGGGGCACATCAACTGTCATGACTTTCCCCCCATATCCGTGTACCGAATCGTGGGCACGAATGGTTACCCTGCGAACTCCTTCGGGTATCCTCACTCCTGACAGACTCCTTGTGAATGGTTGTTCCTGGACATGTGGGTGGTAAAGAGTACGTGTGCCAAGAATGGTCCCGTCCGGGGCAACAACATCCCACTTATTGGCATAGTGGTCCCAGCCTTCGTCCTTATGAGTTACGGTAACGTCAAAATAATAAACAGTGTCGCCACTGCGTTTTACCTTCACCTGCAGGACGTCCACTTCGCCAGCATAGGCTACGTTACACGACAGGAGAAAAATTAGCACCAGAACCTGAAACGTTTTCACCGCTTGAGACCTCGGCCTGAAGGACGGGATCAGTACTTCTTCCCAATCATTGAGGCAAAAGATTCTATTATTCAATTCACTGAGAATCATCACTCTCTTGAAAAGTAATTCCTCTGATGATGCTGTCTTTGGCAACCTTAAAGGTAGAAGAGAACTCCAGCACCGGTCTTTTCTCTGCATTGTAAACAGTTGCCTGCCCTTGCAGTATTCCGCCTTCTTGTTTCATTACCTTTGCCCTGGCGGTAACGACTCCTTGTTTAACAGGATAGAGAAATTTCGATTCCAGAGAAATCGTGGCAAAGTGAGTTTGAACCGGAGCCAAACTCTTGATGGCCATGACAACCGCGGTGTCGGCCAGACTAACCAGAGCACCACCATGCATGAGTCCAGCGCCTTGAGCGAAGTCGATAAGAAAAGGCATGGTCAGGGTGGCTCGACCGTCGGAGGCTTCGACGATCTCCATGTGCAACAACCGCTCAAAGGGCGCACAACTAATCCAGCCTTCCATGTCAAACGTATGCGGGCCAGTGTATCGATCCATGGTTGCAATCCTATCCACCGTCAAGCCCTAGAAAGTGCAAACGGAGAGAGAAGGTTTCACTTAGGGATACTAACCAGGATAATAGTTTTGTCTTCTTTGGAACCCTTTGCCGTTATGTGCAGGGTCTGATCTCCCTTGGAAAAGATGAGGGTGGAACCACTCTCAAGAGCCATGCCAGTCATGATATTCCAGCCTCTGTAGACCATGGCCTTTCGATAAAAGACCATGACTGCTCTAGAATTATCCTGAGTTTCCATCACTGTCTGGGGACCACCGTTACTATCCTTGGCTGCCACAACCTTTGAGCCGGGGTATTTCGGTATAATGGTGGATAGCTCTTTCGGTAAATCCATCTGACCCCGGGTCGCGGCGGCGATGAAGGCAGTCAGCAATATCACCATAGTCGCAATGGTTTTTGATTTCATGGCCTTCTCCTCAGGTCAGGAAAACAAGTTTTCAACTAAAGGCCCCACGAAGGCTCCATTGTGTTCCTTACTCGGGTCAGAATATCAGTAAAAGGATAGGTGGGATTTCCATGGTAGCCTGGTTACTCTCCCACTACTCTGACCCACAAAGCCGAGCTCCTCCGAATGAGATCCGGCCAGATCTCCGAAGGAGTTTTATCGAAAACACTTTCTTCATCGGCCTGTAAAATATGCCAGCCGCCTCTTGACACTTCCCGGTCCAGTTGACCAGGCGCCCAACCAGCATAACCCGCATAAACACGAAATCTCTCTGGGGTGTCGGGATTGCCGATCATTTTCTCGATTATCGTCTGACTGGAGCTGATGTAGATATCCTTGAATACGAGGCGAGATCCCTCAGGTGGACTATCGGTTCGTATGAGAAGCATCAACTGGTTCTTGGCCACGGGCCCGCCTAGGTAAATAGTATCAGACCGTTTCTGCAACCCCTCTATCTCCGGCAACACTTTTGAAAGTTTGACCGTGGTGGGTCGATTAATTACCAGACCCATGGCACCCTGGCTATCATACTCAATCAGGAGCACGACCGTTTCGAAGAATTGAGGATCTCTAAGCTGTTTACTGGCGACCAGAAATTTTCCTTTTGAAAGCTCCATCTGGGGCCGGGACTGATCCGATATGTGGAAGATGACAGGACCCTCGGAGGGCGGCAACTCGGAGGTGTAGCTGGAAAAAGCCGTATTCATCAACACCATGTCAGCCGCTGGTGAGAGGAGAATCAATATTGCCGTAAGTGCAATAAGCGCCCACCCCTTGGGGATTTGCCTGTTCTTATTCGATGTTGAATGCAGTGTCACACATACCTCTTAAGATCTGCTGGAGGTTTTCTCAAGTCATTGCTGTTTTCCGAGTTTGGATTTTTCATGCATTGCGCTTAGCTCATCCAGAGTTTCCTGATTGAAACCGGTTGGGGTACATATTAGTCGAAACCCTCATATCTAGCAAAAAAAGTACAAATCCCATCTTCCGAGAACCAAACCGGGTCCCATGGCTCGTCTTCCACCAAATTTCTATACCGTTCTTTGCAGACATAAACCCAAGCAGCAATGGTGCCCCCGTCAGACAACCCACATTCGGCCATTTCCTTTTGATAATATTTTTCCTCGAATGTATCCAATGTCTTCACGTCGCTTTTGCTTACATTCAGATAGATAATACCATCAACATAGTCTCCGCTTGTTCCAGGAAGTACCGTTGGATATATCTCGCCCCGTATCTTCCTCCTCTTGTAACCATACAATCTTGCGCCTACCTTTTCATAGTTACCACCCACCACTTTCGACCAAACTCGATAGAACATGAGGGAACCGTATGTAAAAACATGTACACTCATACGTATCAATGTAATCCTAACGACTGAGCTATCCGGAGTGAAGAGGAGGCAAGCGTTTTCCACTTTCATATTCGGCGATGGCTTGAGCTCTGCAAATCGTTCGTGGAGTCATTGTCTTTTTTCATCATACATCGACTAATTAAAATGAAAGCTCCTCTAGTTCCTTTAGTTTGGCAATACCCCATTGTATTTCTTCTGGCTCATAAGCGGGAAAAGTCAAACGCGTAAACAAGCCGTCCTCGCGCTTTCTTTCCCTCAAGTTTGGAGCAACAGCATCCCAGGCCGCGGCGATACCAACGCCTGCTTCTTTGGCAGATTGTATAAATGATTCTTCCTTTTCGAGTGTTATTTTCTGCAAGCTGACACTAGCAAAAAAACCACCGCTGATATCAACAGAAAGGGCTCCCGGAAAATGGGCATTGAGCGAAACATTTAATGCATCCATTTTCGGCCTGTAAAGAGTGCATAAATAGTCTAGGAAGTCTTTATAGGTACCAGATTCTATGAAATCGGCAATGAATGCTTGAGTCGGTAAGTTTGGATTGATCCTGGTGTTGGCAAGAACTTTAGCCATGTGGGCTACATGGTCTCTGGGAAGAATAATGTAACCACACTTCGTTCCCGGAGAAATGGTTTTTGTAAAAGAGCTCATCAAAATAGGTCCCCATTCCGAAACTGTTATGGATGTATTTTTATTTCCATCATAGCGAAGGAGTTCATAACAAATATCCCAAGCGCAAAGGATGCCCTGTTCTCTGCATATCTGCTCAACAGCCTGCCTATTCTCCTCAGAGTAATTGATACCAGTGGGATTTTGATGAAATGGGATCCCGTAAAAAACTGCGGCTGGGATTTTGTTCGCCACCTCTTTTAATTGGTTGATGTCTATTCCAGCCGATGTCAATTCAACTCCGATCAGATTATGCCCGTACTGTTCTGCATCGAACAGTACGCGATCATACGTTGCTTCCTCAACAATAATATTGCTTCCTCGAGGGAGTGACTTGAGAAAAAGCGAGATAACTTCCATGCCGCCATTGCCAACAACAACTCGTTCCGGATCAACGTGATGTGCCTGACCTATAAGGTCTCGCAATGGCTTAAATCCATTAAAATGACCGTACTGAAGCACATCTGTTCCGTATCGTTTTATCGCCTTTTCATAGCCCTCGGATGCAATTGGTATGAGGCGTTCCAGGGCTTCTTCAGCAGGAATACCCCGCAAGAAATTTATTGATTTTTTTTCGGTTGCTTCACCCACCTTACAATCCTCCCCTCTTACCACCATTGTGAAAGGTACTTTTGCTGACCTAAGATGAAAGCTGACAACATGCAAGATGTGAATAGCACAGCATTGGGTCGGTAACAAGGGAAAAGGGGTAAAAGCAGAAAGGTATCAGGGAAATACAGATTGTCATGGTTTTCTCACCGCGCAACGAAGTTGCGCTCTGTTTCCTGCCTGCTATACAAACCGGTGTCCAGACTGCAACAGCTTCTGGACAGCCCTATCCACCTGTGCTTCCTTAACCAGCAGATAGTCGGTATCAAAGGTTGATATTGCCAAGATACTGATTGCCTCTTGAGCCAAAGCTTCTGTCAGCGAGGCGAGGACCCCGACTAAGGTGAAATCTAGTGGCCCCTCTACCTTGATGCTGCGGAAGTCTTTCTCACAATGAGTTCCTTCTGGTACCATCTCCTCGGGACATACAAGTGAGAGTTCTTCCTTGGTCCGGGTAACTGAGAAAAAGTCCCCTGCCAGGGCCCAAGAGGGAATGTCTGCCTTAGGTTCCAGTCTGCAAATGGCAAAGGTATCAGATAGCAACGACAGAGTGAGGTTGGTGTGTCTCATACCGTTCTCCATTTCTACAGGGCTTCATCCCTCGTTGCCGAATCTTTCTGTCGCCTCATCCATTATTTGCCTTTCAAGTTTCTCGGCAAATTCCGGTTCAGCGAAGGCTTTTAACCGTCTAATCGTTGTGTCGTATTCGTCGATCTGTTCCTCTTCCATTGTCGCGGAGTAGTCTGCAGACGGATCGATCTCATCTAACATACTAATTAAGATCCTCCGTTCATCCGTGGTCATAACACTTGGGTCAGTCATAGCTGCAGCCCTGGTATAAATTCCTTCATCTAGCAGGAACTTTAGGGCATTGAAAGGGAGTTTGTAGGATTCTCCGATTGCTCCAGTCCTCATCGTGAAACTCTCAGGGGTTGCTGCCTTAAATGAGACTCGCACATAGAGCTTGTCTTTAAATTCCGCCAGCTGTTTAGCATATCTCCGATCGTATCCGAGAAGTATTCCGTTTGTCTCCAGGATGAAAAGTGGATATTCAGAACTCATTACATAGCGAAGAATACTTAGAAGGTGATCCTTGGCCAGGGTTGGTTCGCAACCAGAGATACGTAGCCTCTCGACTTTGAGGTCTCTAAAGCGTTCCCAGCCTGGGGCGGTTATCCCGTTTCTTGCTGCTTTAAACAAACTTTCTGCTAGTTTCTTCGGCGAGTAGAATTGACCAAACTTCTCGGGGAAATCCCTTGACCAGTTACCCCAACAGTAGATGCAACGCAGACAGCAACCTACAGCATAGCCCGTCGCGATTCCTCCGTATACAGGAGCGGAGTAAATCCTCGCATACTTTCTCTCTAACCCTTCTGGACCCTCCCTTGTGGTGATCTCCTCCGTCTCCCTTGCCAGCTCCACCGGGTCGAAGGGCTGAAACCCCGATGTCAAGAAACGTTGGTAAGGTTTCATACAAATCTCAATAAATTCTACTGTGTCTATTCCCTAATACCCTACCACATACTTAAGCGAGGAGTAATCTCTAACCAATTTCTGGGAAACGGGAATGCTGGAAGACCGAAACTCTTGCTATCTTCAAATGATATCTTGATCGGAGCTTCTGATCAGCTATCTCGATTATCTGCGGGAAAGAATCAAATCAAAACCTGACAGACATACAGGTTAGGCCCCCATCCATTTTGCGCACTTCACTCACGTCCAGCTCAATGATATTAAGATCTGAGGCTAGAAGCTTTTTCCGAGTCTTGGGGAATCCCTTAGGAGTGATGAGAGATTTGTTTATCAGAAGCGTGTTGGCAGCATACTCCTCAGATGTATCCACAACGATCTTATCATATTCTCTGAATTGATCGAGATCCGCGTATCCTTCAGTTATCAATAGAGTGTTCTGGCCAACATAATTGACACTGGATTTGAGGTGTAGGCCTGAGTGGACAGGAACCACTGTCAAAGCCTTGCCGTATGCTTCAAGGATGCTGGCAAGTTGTTCGGCTCCCTCTCTGTTAGTGCGGTCCGAGATACCGATATACAGATCCGTCCCCACCATAAGTACATCCCCGCCGTCAACTGTACCGGGAGGCTGTATACGTAATGTTTCGCGGTATTTGGCAAGGGTAGATTCAATTGTCTCTACTTCGCCTCTTCTGCTCTCAATTCCAGGATTTGTGATTATTGCAACATCAGGTGTTACTACGGCGATGTCCTCCACGAAGTAAGCATCGGGATAACCCAGCAAGGGATCTAGCATAATGACCTCAAGCCCGAAAGATCTCAGCGTCTCAATATAAACGGAGTGCTGTTCTAGTATAAGTTCATAACTGGGTGTTCCCAGATTGGAAGTGGTTATACCCTGAGCAAAGTCTTTTCCAGGTTTTCTAGCTATTGCGTATTCAAACATTGCGGACCCAATGGTTAGTTTCGGTGTTAGTATATGAAGTTCAACCAGAATGGCATAGAATTTCTTTTAGCATAATTCTTAGAAAATTGTAGGCTGGGATTGTGCGACTATATGGTGTGTTATATGCGTCTGGCTTCGGAGTTCACTTCTCTGCCATCAATGTTGAGAGTTTGGTTAGTTTGAAATCTTAACATCTTGAAACCATAACTTCACCCAAGCGACTAAACCCTCCTCATCAAATACTGGCAAGATATTGAGTCCCCCACCGGAAGGATACGCCCCAAGATTTTGAGGCTTACTAGTACAGGACTGGTATGAACGCCCGATATTTTGGAACAAATCAGGTCTACGCACCACTCTTGCTGCAGACAACAAGAGTCAAACTGACCTCATCTCTCAAAAAGCTGATTGGTTGCATTTAGATGAATGTGCCTTTATCATTATTTACCTTCCCCGTGCAAAGCACGGGGCATCCTGGCGATCTTCGTAAATGATCCATCCCAGCTGACGGGATAGGTTCTGAAACTACCAGACAGTATTAAGGATCGGTGGTGAACATCGTCTCTCAAAATCACAAGATGATAATGGCAAGAATTGTGGGAATCATAATTCTTTGGGTGGTTACGTTGTTGCCTGTCAACGGACATTCGCAGGACGCCAGCGTCGCTCCGGGCAAACTTTTGGTGGGAACGATATCTAAGCCGCCCGTTTCTATGAAGTCGGCAGATGGTCAATGGGAGGGTTTGAGCATCGAACTCTGGCACAGAGTTGCTCAAAAGCTGGGGGTCCAATATGAGCTGAGAGAATACAAGAGCATCGGAGAGATTGTGGCCGCGGTTGAAAATGGAGAACTTGATGTGATCACCGCAGTGCCTGTCACACAGCGGACCGAAATGCTTATGGACTTTAGTAATCCCTTCCTAAGGTCGGGAGCTGTCATCGCGGTAGCGGCAGAGAATACTGGTCCCAGCTGGCTTCGCATTACCGGACACCTTGTTTCATTGCATTTTCTGGCAGTGATTGGTCTCTTGATCTTGCTGTGGCTCATAGCCGGCGCATTCTTGTGGCTATTCGAGCGGAGCCGCAACCGTGAGATGTTCGGCGGCGTTGGCGGGCGGATTGTTGCCCTTATTTGGATGTTGACCTCGATTATTTTGATCGCTAGCTTCACGGCTACCATCACTACCTCGTTAACCGTTGGCGAGTTGAGCGGCAAGGTCAGAGGCCCACGAGATCTACCCAATGTTCGAGTTGGTTCTTTATTCCAATCGCAAACCCTGGACATTCTCAGTGACCACGGGATTGCTGTGCTGGGCTTTATGAATGAGCGGGATGGTCTGCAGGCGCTCGTTGAAAATCAAATCGATGCTTTCGTTTACGATGAGTTAATATTGAAGTACCTGGTAAAAACTGAGTTCCCCGCCAGAGTCCATGTCCTTGCAGGAACCTTCGATCATTATTACGTGAGCATGGGGATGCCGTCAGGCAGCCCTCTCCGCGAACCGCTTAACAGGGCCTTGCTTGAGATAATGAGCGGGGATGACTGGCTCAGGTTGCTGGAGCGCTACGTGGGTCCTGGCCATTGAGTGCGCTAAATAGGTTTCATACTATGTTAATTCCGCTATATCCCGAAATGTTCTACTTATGCTCATTTTATGTAGATTCTGTTGGCCATTCTCAAGATCAAAAACATCAGGTTCCTTACTGGTCGCAGCAGGTGATTCATGAAATATCCGGGCTAGAAGAAATTCATTCCTGATATTCGTCAAACTGGCCGTAATCAACCTCTTTTCCTTTCCCTGTCAGATCGAATCTGTGCAACTGCAATTAATTTGATCATTAAGATGTACCTTGGTAAGATCGAACTCGTTATAAATCCGAAACAGATTACGAAATTGAGGAGTTGAGGCTGTCCGACAACGTCATTCTGAGGCTTGAGCCGAAGAATCTTGAGCCTGTAAGTACCTGAATCGATGAGATTCTTCGCTTTGCTCAGAATGATAGTACCAGACATTCGGTAGGTTATCGGAGAGCCTCAAGTAGGGGATTAAGAAATTTAGGTTCAATCTTTGACCCTATGCTGGATTGACAACGCCATGGAAATTGTCACCGCATGTACCCTCGATTGCCCGGATGCCTGCTCTCTGCTGGTCAAGGTCATTGCCGACGGGACCATACGGGTCAAGGGTAATCCCAATCACCCTATTACTGCGGGATTCACTTGCAGGAAAATTCGGCGGTTTGGCCAAAGGTTGACAAGCGGGCATCGCATAACCACCCCCCTCTTAAGACAAGGACAGGATTGGAAGTCCCTTGGTTGGGATGAGGCTCTTGAGCTCTGCGCCGAAAAGATTCAGCAGAATCGCTTTGAACCAGAGAGTATCCTGCACGTGAGCGGTGAGGGGGACAAAGGCGTCTTGAGTCAGGCAAGCAAACTCTTTTTTTCGGAACTCGGATCCAGCCAGATGGCAGGTTGTTTGTGTGATATAGCTGGAATTGC
>WOR8_10002164_pt1 | contig 19606 bp, 17 predicted proteins | sample DeeMarSeWOR38_10_FD_19890 | JGI IMG/M metagenome (IMG submission 19890)
TTTGCTTCTAGGCATAAACCCATCCTTTGTTGATTGAATTCTCATTCAGTGAAAACATTTTATCAATGACTGAGTATTAAGTCAATGATAAATAAAGAATTTTTCAATTTCATGCCTAATAATTATAAGGTGTAATTATTTCAGCGTTTCACATCAAGGGAAATTATTTTTAGATCACTCTTACAGGAGGTTGTCATTGATTCCCCCCCACTTTCGATTTAGGAAAGTGCCTGCCGGATTGTCTTTGCCAGGTTTTTCGCCATCCTTGGTGCGTCCCCAATATGACAGGAGGCATCCAATAATTCTTGTATTGTCTCTTCATCCAAATAGCTAAGAAAAACTTGATCCTGACTGACTTCCCCAACCAGTGGGTTTTCTTTTCCAGCCTGCAATGCTTCCCAAGCGCCTAGCGTGTGTTCTCGTAGGCGTTCATGCATCTTTTGCCTGTCAGCACCGGCTTTTGCGAGCGCCATCAGGAGTCGCTCAGTGGCAGCAAACGGCCCATATATCGAAAGATTGCGCGAAAGGGCAGCCTCGTCAACCCTTAAACCCGTTACTATTTTCGTGGACACTCCCAGCATCTCGTCCGTGATCAAGAAGGCTTCCGGTAATAGGAAACGGCGGTTAGCCGAGTCATCCAGTGTACGCTCCAATAATGAATGGGCCGCATTGTCCCATGCCATACGGGGGAATTGAGCCAGCGCGCGCGCCAGCGAGTCAATCTTCTCTGCATTGATCGGATTCCGCTTAAACGGCATCGCTGAAGAACCAACTTGTTTGGTTTCGAAGGGTTCTGCCAGCTCACCAATCGGCGGTGATTGCAATAGCCGTAAATCAAAAGCGAACTTATAGAGCGACCCACCCAACCCGGCAAGAGCGCTAACCACTTGGAAATCCTGTTTACGAGGGTAAGTTTGAGTGGCGACCGGATAAAAGGGCAATCCCAAGCGCGCTGACATACGTGTCTCGAACTCCTCAATATTATTTTCTCCAAACAGTTCAGCATACGATGCTGCCGTGCCAACTGCACCTTTAAATCCTTTCCCGCGCACATGCGCTCGAGCACGCCTCAAATTCTCCCAATCTGTAAGTAGATCCTGTGCATACTGCGCCAGCCTATATCCTAAAGTTGAAGGCTCTGCAGGCTGCAGATGTGTATATGCCATCAATGGAGTGTTTGCCCATCGATCAATCAAATCAGTGAATGTATCCAGCAATTGACTCAGAGATCCAATGATTACATCCAGAGATGCGCGAACTCTAAGAGCATCGGCATTGTCTTCGATATCAGTTGAGGTCGCACCTAGGTGCAGGATGCCACCACCTAGGGGACACTGCTCAGCAAAGGCTTTCAGCTCAGCCATTAGATCATGATGGATCTCTGCTTCGATCTCCAAAGCCCGGCTTACATCTATATCACCAGCCCTTGCTCGTAGATCAGCAACCTGCTCAGGACGAACCAGACCGAATGACGACTGCACCTCTGCCAGAGCGACCCAGATTTCACGCCAAATACGCCGCTTTTGCGCTTCACTCCACAACCTGCGCATTTCTTCAGAAGCATAACGCCAGGTTAATGGTGAAAGATATGTTTCAAAATCTGTCATACGATCCGTCCTGATGCGGTTCAACAATTTTTCCAATATTCGCATTATAATAAGCACTTACTAGGTTGAACAGGTTCACCTTAATATTGTCATCTTTTGGCTGATTACCACATCAAGTTACATAAATTTTTCCTAAAAATGGGGGATGCGGTTGCCAAAAAGCCACAGGGAAATGCTTTGGTATTTGCACAAATCCTAAACCCTGACTATAATTTGTTCGAGCCCATAATATATCGAGGAGGTTAGGGAGGCCGATCTTGGAAGCCAGTCGTTCAACATTGAACCTGGGTAAAAATTCAGACAAACAACCAACGGGACAGCTGCTACCAGGTGCGATATTAGCAAACCGTTATCTTATCCAAGGCGTCATTGGAATTGGCGGCATGGGTGCTGTATACCGCGCCCGCGATCTCCATTTTCCCAATGTGACCAAACTGATCGCGGTTAAAGAAATGATCAACCAGGCGCAAGACCCCGAAATACGTAAAACCATCATACAGAACTTTGAGCGTGAAGCCAATATTTTAGCGACATTATCTCACCCGGCAATTCCTCGCGTCCACGACTACTTCACAAACAATGAGCGGTCTTACTTGATCCTTGAATTCATTCACGGAAAAGACATGGAAACGATGCTCAATGATAGTAATGATTTCTTTCCGGAGGATCAAATCATTGCGTGGGCAATTGAGCTCTGCGACGTACTGCAATATTTACATAACCATGAACCCGAACCAATCATCTTCCGTGATCTCAAACCTTCCAATGTCATGATCAACCAGCACAACCACGTGGTGCTTATAGATTTTGGCATCGCCAAACACTTCCAAAGTGGAAAAAAAGGGACGATGATTGGCACTGAAGGATATTCACCACCCGAACAGTATCGAGGAGAGGAGAACGAAGTCTCAGATATATACGCCTTGGGAGCATGCCTCCACCATATCCTTTCCAGGCGTGATCCTAGGCTTGAACCGCCTTTTTCCTTTAATGAAAGGCCGATACGCCAAACTAACCAAAGCGTCTCTCCTGAGTTGGAAAATACAATAATCAAATCTCTGCAATATGAGCCCAAAGATCGCTATCAGACCGCCGAGGAGTTCAAAAAAGCGTTGGTCCTGATTGCCCGAAACACCGGAGTGCTCACAAGTGAGCCCCAATCGACTGCACGGATCCAAATTAAGAGTCAGGACATAACCCCAATTTGGCGTTTTTCATGCGAGGATGACATCCGCGGTACCCCAACGGTAGATGATGATGTTGTCTACGTTGGCTCATACGATTACAACTTATACGCATTAAAGGCAAAGACAGGCGATTACATTTGGAAATATCCAACTGAGGGAGGCATAGTTACTAAACCTGCTGTTTCTCAGGGAATTATCGTTTTTGGTTCAGAAGACCGCAATGTATACGCAATCTCCGCGCAATCTGGAAGATTTCTATGGTCCTATGCCACAAGTGCACCGGTAAGATCTTCTCCTCGCGTAACCGAAGGTCATATATTTATAGGTTCAGATGATGGATACCTGCACGTTATCAGTCTGCAAAACGGGCGTAGAGTTTGGCGGTTGGACGCAGGCACCGAAATTCGCTCTACCCCACTGATCACAAACGAAGCGATATATTTCGGCACCGAAAGTGGTGAGCTCTATTGTTCAGACCTCAGCGGTGATGTCAGATGGCGCTTCAAAGCAAAGCGTGCTATTACCTCCTCACCGGTGATTTTCGAAGGATCGCTATACTTTGGATCGATGGATGCGACACTCTACTCAATTGAAGCCAACGCGGGTTGGGTATTGTGGCGCTTCCGCATGGACAGAGGTTCAATCTCGACCCCTTTCATCTCTGGAAATCTGGTATATACCGGCTCCGCAAGTGGCCATATCCATTGTATAAACGCGCGTTCCTCCAAGGAAGTTTGGCGTTTTGAGACCGATCACCAAGTGACAGGGTCACCAGTTTTATACCAAAATCGTCTATATTGCGGATCTGTGGATGGCAACCTGTATTGCTTAGATCATCGCACTGGGCATTTACATTGGAAATACCAGACAGGTGAACCAATCACAGGCACGCCGGTTATTCACAACAATCTCATTATCATCGGATCTACAGACAACCATCTCTATGCATTGCCAGTATGAAATATATTCAATTTCATAGGTGTAGTATATCGTTATAGCGTAAGCGTCTAAATTTGCCAGGAAATTCGAAGTAATCCAGCGAGCGAAACCACTAATGGATGTTAGTTCAAGCAATAAATGGGAGACATGATCAGTGTCCGGGTTCATCCAAAATCTATTAAACAGAATTAGAAAGCCTGCTTCTGGACCTGATATACCAAGTGATCAGGTTCAAACAAGACCCTTACCAGAAGAAAAAACTCTTCCAGTTCGGGATGCTGCCGGCATTGAAGAGATTTCCTTAAATCCTCCTCAGCTTGTTGTTGGATGTAGTCAGTCCATAGGCATGCAGCGTGAGCATAATGAGGATGCCATCTACACACTAACAACCACCCTGGTTAGTGATACACGCCATATTAATTTTGGGCTTTATATCGTCGCTGACGGCATGGGCGGTCACCAGCATGGTGAGATGGCAAGCGGCATTGCAGTTCGAGCCATGGCAGAACATATCTTCCAGAATTGTTATACACCGCTCTTCAGTCAATCACCAAAACCACCAGAAAAATCCTTACAAGAGATCATGCAAGAAGGGATCCAGGTTGCACACCAGAGTATCAAGAAGCAAGCACCAGGAGGAGGGACAACAATGACTGCTGTGCTTGTGTTTGGTGATCAGCTGACCATTGCTCATGTAGGGGATAGTCGTGCTTACGCTATTAAAACTGACGGTCAAATAGAAGTACTGACTCGTGACCATTCACTGGTGAAACGATTGGAGGAGCTAGGGCAAATCACCGCCGAAGAAGCTGCGGTGCACCCACAACGTAATGTTCTTTATCGAGCATTAGGGCAGGGAGAACCTTTCGACGCTGAAATCACGACTTCACCTTTACCTAAATCCGGTTATTTATTGTTGTGCTCCGACGGGCTATGGGGAGTGATCCCAAACGATATGATCTTCAATTTGATCAGCATTGCTCCTTCTCCAGCAGCCGCCTGTCAGTATCTAGCAACAGCTGCGAATTCCGCCGGTGGACCGGATAACATATCAGCCATCCTGGTTCGCTTACCCGAAAAAACCCAGATTGATGGATAAAGATAAAAATTTTTATACCATTTTAGGTGTACCCCATAATGCTACTCAAAAAGAGATACGCCGAGCCTATCACGCGGCTGCACGGCGTTTTCATCCTGACGTCAACAAAGATCCAAACGCAGGAACAGTATTCCTAAAAATCCAAGAAGCGTATGAAACACTAGCAAACCCGGATGAACGGATAAAATACAATAAAAGTCACTCCATTGAGGACGATATCCCACCAATCACCCTCAATATCATTTACAGTCGTTCCTCAATAGTTCATCTTGAAGAACCTCAATTAATCTATACACTCATCGAGATGAAACCATCACAAATATATGAAGAAAAAAAGTTGGCACCGCTCAACGTATGCCTGGTGCTTGACCGGTCAACTTCAATGCAAGGAGCACGTCTGGAGGTTGTTAAAGAAACAGCCATTGAATTGGTTCAGCAGCTTAATCCAAATGATTCACTTGCTATCGTGTCTTTCAGCGACCATGCGGAGGTTTTAATCCCATCAGGATTACAAATTGATAAAACGACTGTAGTAAACAGGATTCGTCAATTACACGCCAGTGGAGGCACAGAAATCTTCCGCGGTTTGGAGGCGGGCTACAAGGAAATTCGCAGAAATTTACGTCCATCTAATGTAAACCATCTGATTCTCATAACCGATGGGCGCACCTACGGGGATGAACAGGATTGTATTGATCTTGCTACCCGATCTGCTACAATTGGCATCGGTTTGTCAGGACTTGGGATCGGCAGTCAATGGAATGATGTCTTCATGGACACTTTAACAAATCGCTCAGGAGGCAACTGCACATACATTTCCAGTACGGAGGACATTGCTGAATTCTTCAAAAAAGAAGTCAGATCAATAAGCCAAGTTTTCGCAGAAGGTGTTACACTCGATGTAGACACCGGACCAGATGTAGAAATAAGGTACGCATTTCGTCTCGAACCAGAGATTGCCGGGCTGGAACCAAAACTTCCTATACCCCTGGGAAATATACAGATGGATATTGCTTTAAAGGTAATTCTAGAAATGCTTGTACCTGCAATATCTGGGGAATCCAGCCAGGTTTCCCTAGCAGAAGGTAGCCTCAGACTCAATATCCCAAGCCGTGAAGTTCCACTATATAATATGCCGATTTTCTTAGAACGACCAGTAACCGAAGCACCAAATCCCCAACCTCCACCTGCGGAAATATTGTTAGCTACAGAGAAAATTACACTATACAGAATGCAGGAAAATGCACGTCAGGAATTCTCCACTGGAGATATACACAGTGCAACGCGTCATCTTGAAAATCTAGCCTCTCGTTTAACTTCATTAGGGAAACATCAACTAGCCCAGACTGTATTAATCGAAGCAGAAAATTTGAAACGCCAAAATAGATATAGTGAAGAAGGAGACAAAAAAATCAAGTATGGTACGCGGGCGCTGTTGTTACCAGATATTACAGATGGAAATATATTATGATCTTGTGTCCAAATTGCCAACATCATGAAATTACAGGGGCGTTATATTGTAGCGCGTGTGGTGGACAGCTCATTCATATCGCTGATGACTCGACAAGAACTGCTCAATACAAAAAGGAAGTAATCCCAACTCCCACTCAAGATAACTTATGGCCAATTGAGCACCCATCTTCACCGAGTGATAACCATAAAGGATTGAGCCTGTTATTGATAGGAAACGAGCAGCTAATACCATTAGCGGGCAAGAGCGAATTCACCATCGGTCGAGCTACACAAGACCAGGAAGTTGTCCCTGACATCGACTTATCCACTCATGGGGGCTATGATTATGGTGTTTCCCGATTGCATGCCTCGATCTCAATTGGTGAACAAATTACCATAACTGATTTGAATTCGATCAATGGCACATATGTAAATGGAAGGAAAATTCTACCAAATTATAAACATTCCCTCATTCACGGTGATATATTAGCATTGGGAACCCTGAAAATGCGGGTTCTTATCAGCAACTAAACGGAGAGCAATATGGCAACAACAGTTATCCTGCATATTAAGAATGCTGAGCCAGTCATCGGCGAGGTAGATGAATTGCCAAAACCCAATGATTTGATAATAACGGTTAAAAACCCTCGCACTATCGACGGCAAAGATTTACATTACCTCATGGACAAAGTAGTGACTGTCATTTGGCCAATGGATTCTTTAAACTTTATTGAGATACTTCCCAGTGAAGAGGAAGAACAGATTATCTCGTTTGTTCGGGAGTAGGAAAATGGATGACAATTTTAAAGACCGTCGAATTCTCGTAGTTGACGATGAAGAGCGTATGGTCCGATTCATTCGCTTGAATCTTGAACATGATGGTTTCCAGGTGATCGAAGCATTTAATGGACTTGAAGCGCTTGAAAAAATACGTAGCAACCTACCAGATTTGATCTTGCTAGATGTGATGATGCCAGATATCGATGGTTTTGAAGTTCTTAGAATGATTCGAGAGACGAGTAATGTGCCAGTAATTATGTTAACAGCCAAAGGGGAGGAGGAAGACCGGGTGCGAGGGCTGGAGGCAGGTGCTGACGACTATGTTACAAAACCATTTAGCCCGAGAGAGCTTGTCAGTAGAGTAAAAGCGGTTCTCAGGCGTACGGAACAGGTTGGCGGCAGCACACATGGTCTGATCGAGGTGGACGATCGTCTGAAAATCGATTTTGACCGACGAGAAGTATGGGTTGACGATGAGCTGGTCAAGCTCAGACCGACAGAATATCGTCTCTTGTATCACCTGGTGAAAAATGCTGGTTGGGTCGTCACTCATGACCAAATTCTCGCCAAAGTTTGGGGTTATGAATACCGAGATGAACCTCATTACGTGAGGTTATATATTAACTACCTGCGCAAGAAATTAGAAGAAGACCCCTCCAATCCAAAGTATATTCTCACTGAAAGGGGTGTCGGGTATCGCTTTGTCGACTTTCGCAGAGCCAATGAACCATAAGACCAATCCATTATTACACTTGCAAGTCCTGACTACGTAGAATATACTTTCCTATTGGAATGGATAAAGGAATGACAAAACAACGAATATTACTGGTAGACGATCATGAAGTTGTACGACTAGGGTTAAAAGCTCTGCTAGACAGACATCCAAGTTTTGAAGTCGTTGCTGAAGCCGGCACGGCTAGAGAAGCCATCGAACGAGTAGCCACATACAATCCAGATGTAGTTGTGATGGATATCCGCCTTCCCGGCGGGTCAGGTATTGAAGCTTGTGAAGAAATAGCTGAAAAATATCCTGATACCAAAGTCATCATGCTAACATCGTATGCGGAGGACGAAATGCTCTTCTCAGCAATTCGAGCTGGGGCTGCCGGATACGTTCTCAAACAAATCGGTGGAGATGATCTGGTGCGTGCAATAGAAGCGGTAGGGCGAGGGGAAGCATTACTTGACCCCGCTGTGACCCAGCGAATCTTCCAAGAAGTGCGTAAAGCCGCAAAAGAAGAAGAAGCCTCGGCTTTCTCTGCGCTCACACAACAAGAGCGGCATGTACTTCTATTAGTGTCCGAAGGCAAAACCAACCGCGAAATAGCCAAAGCCCTCTTTTTAGGAGAAGGTACTGTACGCAACTATGTCAGTAGTATCCTCTCAAAGCTGGGTGTTAGCAACCGGGCTGAGGCCGCTGCCTATGCGGTTGAACACAACCTAAAAGACTACCTTTAGAGTTAAAATAACTGGGGAGATGTTATATCAATTCAATTAATGATATCTCTTACATTATCGCTCCAGCCTCGTTGGGCTGATTCATGAACCAACCCCCACAACCAGTCTGAGATATAGACCTCAATCTCGACCAATAAACTTAGATGTGCCTCCAAATCTTCAATAATATCGGTGGCATCATTGAGTAGCTGCAAACATACAATCTGTGTTTCTTGCTGAGAGATACCCTGATCGCAGATTAAAGATAAGAACCCCTCAGGTGTCATGCGAATCAGCGCACGCTGATTTTGCATATCAGAGACAGGTACACCAAGGCTTTTTAAACTTGTATGGAAGTCCTGAAAGACCTGGTGAATATCCTCCCTGGACTGTCTCTTGCGCTCATCTACCTCATTTAAAATTTCCCTCAACACCATCATGCTCCTAGGTCCAGCCAATACCAAACCCTCCACCCACTCCTGGATAGGTGCTGTATTATCTTCTTCTAGACAGCGAAATAACACATCTCCAGCTTGCAAACGCGTGTAGGCTTTCTCAACGAAAGAATATACCCCATTCATGGGATCATTTTCAAACATCATTTGACTCCGGTCGGCAATCTTTACAGGAGCATAATTTACGCAGGTACTCCCATGAATAAATCCCATAATGATGACTGTCTTCCCAGGCTATTGTAATCGCATACGTCCCGACCGCTTCCACATTTTCTATCCGCGTAGCTGCTGAATCAATATCAGGCAAGGTAAATACCTTCTCGTTTGGTTCTAAACGCATTTTCTCATGCCCTCCCTGACATTCGGCACAAGGACAAGCATACCGAAGTAAAGAAAATGTATAAATACTTTCGTGGCCATCATTCCACTGAAGCACCATTTCCCGGGTTTGACGATTGACAGTTATACCAGTCGGTCTCATAGTATCAAACATGAATCAATACAAGTTAATATTTCTACCTTGTGTCAATATAAATCCTGTGACAGCTATTACATTCCAACTATATAGCTATTTCACAGAAAACGCAAATGGATTCAGGGAGTCTGCACAACGACCAAATAATCCGCGACCGCCCAACCTTGACGATCTCCGTTATCCGGTGAAACCAGAAACCACCAGGTGAATTGATCCAATTCTTCTGGTCCTTCTTCTACCCGAAATACTTCAGACTCATTCCCCAAGAATAGAATCTCACCTTCTAAACCTGGCTCCATCCGCAAGCGCAAACCATCTCCGCCAGTACCCCTAATCTGTACCAGAGCTTGGAGGTAAATCTCGCCCGTTTGGATAGTTGGTTGCGGCGATCCTGTTGGCTCCACTACAATAGGTAGCGTAGCAGTTGGAATCGGAGACGCAGTTGGAAAGGCAACCACCCTTATCTCGGCAGTTGGCACACCCGCCGGTATTGGAAGAGTACGCGTCACTAATAACAATACCAGGGCAGTGACAAACAGTATCACTCCAATCGCGATGGCGCCTAGGATAACCCAAGGGTCTAGGAATACACGTATTGAGTCTCGAATCTTCATATGCTAAACGGGCATGAGCAAGAACGCGAGTGCCAGGATGATATAGACTGCCAGTAGCTCAGAACCCTCTAACCAGTTTGATTCGCCATCCTCAGATACCAGAGCAGCGACGATCACGCCAGCAATCAGGGCAATCAGCTCCAGCTCGTTGAAAATCAGTTGCATTGGATTTCCCATCAATAAGCTAATAAACACTAAAACTGGAGCCACGAAAAGGGCAATCTGTAGGCTGGAAGCTACTGCGATTTCCACACTCAGGGTCATCTTGTTCTGCATGGCTACTTTGACAGCCACTAGGTGTTCAGCTACGTTGCCTACAATTGGGATGAGAATGATGCCCACAAAAAACTCTGAGATTCCCAGGCTTTCCACCACAGGTTCTACCGCACCTACTAGCAGTTCACTGGCAACCACAACTCCAAATGTAGCCAACGCCAGTAAAATCAAAGATTTTCGTACCGACCAGGTAGATGTATGCAGGTTGTCTACAGCCTGAATTTTTTCGATGGGTCGTCTATCAGTTTTTAAACTGTAAACTAATGCCAAACCATAGATAATAAGCATGGTCACAGCTACCCCGATGCTGAGAGTCTCAACCCGGATGCTGTTTTCAAGGCCAATATAGTGACTAAAGAGTGATGGGATTACCAAAGCCATAACTGCCAGGATCAGAAGAATCGCACTGCGTGATGCCTGGCGTCGGTCGAAAGATTGCATCCCATGCTTTACTCCCCCTAATATCATTGCTAAGCCCATCACCAGTAGAAGGTTGCCCAGAATAGAGCCGGCGATAGAAGCTTTAACCAACTCCAGCAATCCCTCCCTAATCGCCATGATGGTGATGATCAGCTCGGCTGCATTGCCCAACGTAGCATTGAGCAAACCACCGATTCGGGGGCCGGTATAATCTGCCAAAGCTTCTGTTGCCTCACCAATTAATTCAGCAAGGGGAATGATCGCCACAGCGGATAAAATGAAGACCCACACCTCCCCCCAATGCAAAACTTCTGCCAATATCGCCAGAGGTAGGGCTACAAGCAGGAAGGTCAGCGGTCTTTGTTTGATCGTTTCTATTATTTGTTGCATTGTATGTCTCCAACGTCAGTATTCGTTCTGTTCAACGCCCCAGCTCCACCAACAACAAAGATCACACCAAACTCTTTCCAGGCAGGCAGGTTTGGTTATTGAACGCTGTATTCGCTCTTCTTCATCCCTACAAGTACAATATCGCCAATTTTGAATTATATATCATCATAGCAGTACGCTCGACCGTTGTCACTGCGGTCTCACGACCAACATCTGGGTTGTAGGCTAAGAACGCACCCTATATATGATTTCCAGCTTGATTCTACTCGACTTTCGCCCAACAGAAGTCTTCATAAATTCAGAAAACAGGTAAAATCAGCGGTGGTACAATTCAAACATACCTTTGAATTTTCTTTACCAATATTGAGTCATCAAAAAAACTAAGTAAAGAATCAAATATTTATGATATATTCTCAACATTCAGGTCATTGGAACGATAAATGACAGAAAAAATTATCCTTAACGATCGTTATCAGCTTGATGAAACCCTGGGCAGTGGTGGTATGGCAGTGGTCTACCGTGCGCGAGATATGACATTAGAGCGCACAGTGGCTATCAAAGTGCTACGCAAGGATTATTCAAGCAACCCAGAATTTCGAGCACGATTTCACCAGGAAGCTAAAGCAGCGGCTAACCTTGCCCATCCAAATATTGTTACGATCCATGATTTCGGATTAGATGCTGAAAATAGATTGTTCATTGTGATGGAATACGTGCCTGGAATAGATCTAAAGAATCTGATGCGTCGCCGTGGGCGTTACAACATAGACGAGACAATCTCACTGATGGTGCAAGCATGTGCTGGAGTTGGATATGCCCATCGCGCTGGTCTCGTACACTGTGACATCAAACCGCAAAACATGTTGATCACCCCGGACCAGCGTCTAAAAGTAGTTGATTTTGGTATAGCACGTGCCTTGGCATCTATCCACCCAGAGGAACAATCGGAAGTGGTCTGGGGATCCCCGCAATATTTCTCACCCGAGCAGGCAGCTGGCAAAGCGCCTTCCCCTGCCTCAGATGTGTATTCTCTGGGTGTAGTTATGTACGAAATGCTTACCGGACAATTACCATTTGATGCCTCCTCTTCCACCGAGCTAACTCGAATGCACCGCCAAGATATGCCTGCCGCACCTCGGACATTAAATCCCAAGATTCCCGCAGCCCTGGAACAGGTCATGCTGAAAGTTCTTGCTAAAGAACCTTCAACACGCTATCGCACCGCCGACCAGTTGGGAAGGATATTGATCTCATTCAGGGGGCAATATCTCGCAGGCACAACCCGCCCAATACCCCAGCAGCCGCAAACAGATAAGACGCAGGATATTTCACCACCCAATCAGATTTCCAGCAATCAAGTGCCTGCAAACCAAATCCTCCCAACGGAGAACCCACTCGACATCGATTGGGTGACAATCGGTTTAGGACTTTTGGCACTCATCGCAGTAGGAGGATTAATACCGTTTTCACTATGGGTTTACTTTGTATTGAATCCTCCCATCCCATAACCCTGACAATATAACAGTTCCTATCCTCTCTCCACAAAATCAGGGTAAAATAATCAGTCAATAATTAAACTCATTGTCACTGGAAAGGAATGATAACTGCAACAGATTAGGTCGTATACAAAAACACACTCGAAGGGAAGAAGCTGCTTAATAAAAAAAGAATCACGGCACTTACCGTGATTCTCATCAAAGAAAATAGATTTGATTAAGAGGTCTTCCCAAGTGTGCGGATGCACCTTGAACAGAGTACTTTCCGTACTTTACGCCCTTTTTCATAAACAGTAACTTTTTGTAAGTTTGGGCGAAAAGTACGCAAAGTTGCTTTCTTTGACCAGGGTCGATTTCGACCAAAGGCTGTTTTCTTCCCACAACTTTCGCACTTTGCCATACTGAAAATCCTTTCTTCAAAACCCTGTGTAATTCGCATCGGGTTTAGATTTCACAATTATGTCTGATCTACAATAAATATTATGAGCCAAGCCGGACAATCTTACCATAAATCGTATCCTCCATCAAGACAAGTTGTTTAACTAATATAGAGGTTAACAATGAACGGAGAAACAACACCAATCGGAAGTATCCATGTCTCCCCCAGAGCAGTTGCCACCATTGCCTACCAAGCTGCACTTGAATCTTATGGTGTAGTGGGTTTGACATCGAAGAATATCTTCGATGATCTGACCAACGCACTGGTAAAAGATCCAACCCATGGCGTTGATGTGCATTACGATGGCACGAATATCAACATCGATGTTTACATCATTATCGAGTATGGAACGCGTATCAAATCGGTTGCTAAAAGTGTCAGGAACACTGTTCGTTACCACGTGGAAAAAATATTAGGTATGCCTGTCAATGAGGTAAATATTCACGTTCAAGGATTACGCATCAGTGAATATGACTAGTTTAATAGTTGTGTCTGGAAGATGTTGGATACTTTACAGCACCTGGAGCGACCAATCAATTAAGAATCATGATCTCTAGTAAACCCATTTCATTGATATAAGACCAGGAGAGTGATCCTCGACAAGTAAATCTATCCAAGATCCTGTGCTCCCCAAAAAACTCATCTGGAGCTTTAAAAATTAATGACCATAGACTCAGAAACAATTAATCAAACGAAACACCTAAAACATTTAAAAAAAGCGCCTACCGATGGTCGTGCCTTTAAGCTATTAATCAATGCTGGGTTGACCTGGTTGAGAACCAATCAACAACTGGTTAATTCCTTAAACGTATTTCCAGTTCCTGATGGGGACACTGGCACTAACATGGTACTCACAATGCAGGCAGCATATGACGAAATTGCTGAATCCTCAGAACAAAATCTCGGTAAAATGGCTCACAAAGTTGCGCACGGAGCACTGATGGGTGCAAGGGGAAACTCAGGTGTCATCCTCTCCCAGTTATGGAGAGGCTTTGCTAGAGCACTCGATGAACAGGCAGCTTTAGATGCTCCTAGTCTGGTGCGCGCTTTAGAGGAAGCGCGCGAAACGGCTTACAAAGGTGTCGTTCGCCCAGTCGAAGGAACTATCTTAACCGTCGCAAAAGATATGGCTGCTGCTGCAGAAGAAGCATTAAAAGATACCGTCGATACAGTCTCGATACTCGAATATGTGGTAATTGAAGCTGACAAATCTGTCGAGCGCACTCCTGAATTATTAGATGTGCTTCGCGAGGCTGGTGTTGTAGATGCAGGTGGCAAGGGATTATATTTCATCATTGAAGGGATGCTTCGATACCTTCATGGACAATCACTCGACACGGCTGTAACAACAATCCAACCTTTAGCCGCGCTTGAGTTAGAAAACACACTGGAATCTATCGAACCTGGTCAAGATTATGAGATTGTGGTTGATTTTATTACCAACGATCCACTCAACTTAGAACAATTCTATAGTGATCTGGAACAAATGGGGACATCGATTCAACTTGGCGAGGGTGATGGCCTTTTCCGGATGCATATCCACGTTCCCATGGAGAATCGCGACGAACCGGTTAAATACATCGAGACCCTGGGAACATGGACAAAGATATCGATGGAAAATTTAATCGCTCAAATGGAGGGAATCACATCAAAGGCAACCGGGAGCCAGCTAAACTTAGCATCCGTAGACTCAGGACATATAGCGGTAGTAGCTGTTTCGCCCGGTCCAGGAATCTCTCGGATCTTCGCCAGTCTGGGCGCTGCAGCGATCGTTGAAGGCGGGCAGACTATGAATCCCAGCACGCAGGAGATTTTAACCTCCTTCGAAAACCTGCCAACCGATAAAATAATAATTCTGCCTAACAATAAGAACATAATTCTAGCCGCTCAAGCATCTTCAGAACTGACCGTCAAAGATGTTAAGGTTGTCCCCAGCCAAACAATTCCACAAGGGTTGTCGGCAATGTTACGCCTAATCCCCGATGGAGATTTTGAAGCTGTTGGTTCAGAAATGCACGACGCGCTAGATGAAGTCCAATCGGGAGAGATTACCACTGCAACACGGAATGTAGAGATCGATGGTGTCCAAGTTCAAGAAGGTCAAATCATCGGCTTGTTGAACGGCAAATTAGTCGCATCTTCCTCCAGTCTCCAAGAGACAACAATGAGTCTACTGGAATCAGCCGGAACTCAGGACTATGAACTCATCACACTTTATTCTGGTGAGAACATTGCCAAACAAGAAGTTGACATCATCGCCGATGAAATTCGTTCTGCCTATCCAGAATTAGAATTCGAAGTCCATGAAGGTGGTCAACCGCATTACAAATTCATCATTTCGATCGAATGACAAATAAAAATGACGGGGTTTGCATCTTAACTGACAGCACCGCACATTTTACGACCTCTACCTTTCCCGGGCAAGAGCTGGTAAGAATCATCCCATTTCATGTTGAATTTGAGAAAAACCTTTACCCGCATGGACAAGGTTTGGATATTAATAATCTACCAGAATCGGTTCGCGATGGAAGATACCCAATACTTCACCCGCCAACAATAAAAGCATTCCGAAACTCCTATATTACGCTCAATAAAAAATACCAGGAGACCATCACAATTTTAGTGTCGTCGCGCCTAAGCCCCACATACGAACATGCTCACTTGGCATCTGTCGCCTTAATGGCCCAGGATTCTCATCCCATCATTGATTCGCAAACCACGGGTGTGGGTCTTGGCTGGGTGGTACAGGCAGCTGCAGAAGCTGCATACAACGGGGCTTCAATCACAAGCATCAAGCGGTATATCCATCATCTCTCCACCAAGATATACACAATCTTTTGCATACAGAGCCTCACTTACCTGAATAAAGCTGGTTACCTTGATTCTGCACAGGCAAATGTTGGTGAAATGCTAGATATGTTGCCGCTATTCACCATCGAAAGGGGAAGGCTGATCCCTGTACAAAAAGCACGAAACATGCGTCATTTGGCAGATTTATTGGAGGAATTTATCTCCGAATTTAGCCTGCTAAAACGAATAGCACTTCTAAAAGGCATTCTACCTTTTGATCAGGAATCTCGTCTATTAAGGGAATGCATCACAAATAAATTTCCCGACACAGTATACAGTGAACAATTCTTAGGTACACCTCTGGCAACATTATTAGGACCACGCAGTCTGAGTGTGGTGGTCATGGAAGAAGATTGATCCAATCACAGGATCGAGTTCAAAAAATGATAATATGAAAATAGCCGTTGTCACAGATAGCACGTGTGATATCCCTGTTGAACTCATCAAGAAGTTTAATATCCACGTCATCCCAAATATCATCGTGATGCAAGGTAAAAGCATCGAAGACGGGACGGGAATCTCACGTCGTGAATTCTATGAACGACTTCCAGAGATGGACCCTCTTCCAACCACATCAACCGCTTCATCTGGAACATACCAGATGCTCTATGAAACACTGTTCAAGCAAGATTTCGATCAAATCATTTCGATTCATGCATCAAGCAAACTTAGTGGTATTTACAATGCGGCCAGCGCGGCTGCTAATAACTTTGGTGCACGAGTTCATGTTGTAGACAGCGAGAATGTTTCTGTAGGATTAGGATTCCAGGTACTGACAGCCGCAGAGGCAGCTCAGGGTGGCAAACCGACCAAAGCAATCCTGGCAACTGTCGCAGATGTGCGTCAACGTGTGCGGGTAGTCGCTATGTTGGATACTTTAGAATATGTGCGACGTAGTGGTCGCATCAGCTGGGCACGTGCAAGAGTAGGTTCTTTACTGCGCATCAAACCTTTTGTTGAAATTGCTAATGGGGAGGTCAGGAGACTTGGAGATACACGCACTCGTCGTAAAGGAATTGACAGACTGCGGGACATCCTTCTGGATCTTGGCCCCCTCGATCGGCTGGCAATCATGCACTCAAATGCTAAGAAAGATGCTGAAGAGTTCCTCGCCAGTTTGGATGTCGACTTGTCTTATAAACCTTTCATCATCAATGCCACTACAGTAATCGGCACACATGTTGGACCCAACGGTTTAGCCTTTGCTGCAGTCATTAAATAAACAAACCATCCACCAACCTAAACTGGTAAAATTAGTTTAATGAAGCCATCAATCGAAAAACTATACAAATTCTTTAAGCTCGAAGCCGACCGCGGTTACGACAACCGCGCCGTGGTTGGTGGATTGGAGCAAATGCTCGATCCGTGGACCTCAGAAGCACGTGCAGACAACCTGCCAGAAGATTTGATCGAGGCTATTGTCGTTCGCTTGCGAGATTACCATCGTTTAACTGAATCTTCACGCCAGGAAGCGTTAGAGGGTCTTTGGAAACGTGTCCAGCGTCAGCAAGAGATCCCGGCCTCCGATTCGTTGCCGGTAACAGATGAAGAAGTTGAGCAAGAACCAATTACCCCCAAACAACCTATTCCCTCTTCTGAACCTCCAAAACCTGCACAAGAACCAGAACGTCCAATCGATCTCCCCTCAGAGGAAGAGCAATCTACCGAACCATCCCAACCAGAAAGCCCTCAAGTAGCCTTGAATGCACCCACAACAATACTCTCCGGGGTTGGACCGCGTTATGCAAAGACACTCAGCGGATTAGGGTTGGAGAATCTAGGTGATATGCTGTACTACTTTCCCCGGCGTTATGATGATTATAGCCAGCTCAAACCGATAAATCGCTTGGAATTTGGGGAAGAAGTTACGGTGCTTGGAACCGTGCAAAGTGCATTAAATCGCCGGGTTCGAAATAAAAAGATGAACATAACCGAGGCAGTTGTCAGTGATGGCAGCGCTTCGCTGCGCGTCAACTGGTTCAATCAACCTTGGATCACCAAACGCATCCGCAAAGGAACACAAATCGCCCTTTCTGGCAAAATCGAACAATATTTAGGTCGCCTGGTGATGAATAACCCCGAGCTGGAAACCATAGATCAGCGCAACTTGCACACCAACCGGATTGTACCTGTTTATTCTCTTACCGCTCGGATTACCCAGCGCTGGTTACGCCGCACAATGCACCAAGTGGTATCCTATTGGGCACCGCGTGTTCAGGACCCACTCCCCGAAAGCTTTCGACGAGATGCTGAACTCGCAGACTTACCGACTGCACTGTATCAGATACATTTCCCAGACTCCTGGAAACAATTACATGCTGCCCGGCACCGACTGGCGTTTGATGAAATATTTTTACTACAACTAGGGTTGTTGGGACAGAAACAAACCTGGAAAGAACGCACCGGGCGTGTATTTGATGTACCCGACACCTGGTTGATATCCCAGGTCGAACGCTTACCTTTTAAACTTACCAGCGCGCAGATGCGCGCCATACAAGACCTGCGATCTGATCTTACTGGTGGACACCCGATGAACAGATTGTTAGAGGGAGATGTTGGTTCAGGCAAAACAGTGATTGCCGGGCTGGGTATCGCAATGGTTGCCTATAACGGTGCCCAAGCGGCCCTTATGGCTCCCACCAGCATCCTTGCTGAACAGCATTTTAAGGGCCTCAGACAACTGCTTGCAGGCGAAGGCGGCGTCCTGGCAGAATCTGAAATCCGTTTGTTAATCGGTGCAACACCAGAATCCGAGAAACAAGAGATCAAGGAAGGTTTAGTTAGTGGTGAAATTAAACTGGTCATCGGTACCCATGCTCTCATCGAAGATCCGGTAAAATTTTCTGACTTGCAACTGGTGATAGTGGATGAACAACATCGTTTTGGCGTCAATCAACGCGCCGCTTTGCGGCAAAAAGGAGAAAATCCTCACTTGCTCGTTATGACTGCCACGCCAATCCCTCGCTCATTGGCGTTCACCATATACGGCGACTTGGACATAACTGTCATGGACGAAATGCCACCTGGACGCCAGTTTGTAGATACACGGGTGCTCTCACCCTCTGAACGCGAACGCGCCTACCACTTGATTCGTGACCAGGTTAACCAGGGAAAACAAGCCTTTATCATTTATCCTCTGATTGAAGAAGGGGAGAGTGATGACCCACTTTCATCCCCATCTCAACATTTAGCTGCAGTGGATGCACACAAACAGCTGCAACAAGATGTATTCCCTGATCTCAAACTCGGTTTGCTTCACGGGCGCCTAAGCCCTAATGATAAAGACGAGGTGATGTACCGCTTTCGGAATGAAGAGTACCACATCCTGGTTTCCACCACAGTAGTGGAAGTTGGCGTAGATATTCCCAACGCTACAGTCATGCTTGTTGAAGGAGCAAACCGATTTGGGCTAGCTCAGCTGCACCAGCTCCGAGGCCGTGTGGGTCGCGGCCAGGATCAGGCATACTGCCTCTTGATCCCAGAAACACAGGATGCATTGGAAAACGAACGCCTAGCGACAATGGTAGAGACCAACGATGGTTTTGTGCTCGCTGAGCGTGATCTGGCACAACGCGGACCTGGTGATTTTCTGGGCACACGACAATCCGGTTTCCTGGAGCTGCGTTTGGCTAGCCTGACTGATTTAAAATTAATAGAAAAGGCACGTCGTTATGCAAACGAGGTCTTTCG
>WOR8_10002485_pt1 | contig 19605 bp, 19 predicted proteins | sample DeeMarSeWOR38_10_FD_19890 | JGI IMG/M metagenome (IMG submission 19890)
CCGAGGAACTCCTCGCGGTGATCGCCCTGGGGATCCCGGACTCGCCCCCTCCGAAGCCGCCCCGGAGGCCGCCGGAGGAGATCACGGATTTCCGGTAGGGCCCGTTTTCTCGAACCGGAGACGCTTGATCCGGAACCGCTCGGTTTCGGCGACGGTGACCCGGTACCCGTAGGCGAGAAACGTGACCACCCCCTCCGGAACCCCCTGGAGGCAGTCCAGCGCGAAGCCTCCCGCGGTCTCGTACGTGTCCCCCAGGGGGATGTCGATGCCGTACTCGTCGCGGAGAAGCCGGACCGGGGTCGCGGCGGGAACCGAGAGCGCCCCGTCTTTCTCCCACTCCGGGATCTCGGGGGTATCCGCACCCTCCGCCAGCCTCCCCACGATCTCCTCGAGGAGGTCGTGGATCGTGATGACGCCGCAAAGCTTGCCGTGCTCGTCGATGACGACGGCCATATGGACCCTCGTCCGCTGGAACTGCCGGAGCAGGTCCGACACGTTCATCGATTCGGGGACATAGACCGGCTTCTCGATGAAGACCTCCCACTGTTCGGCCGCCCCCGGCCGGAAGAAGCTCCGGGAGGAGACGATCCCATCGATGTCCTGTCCGCCGCGGCCCAGCACGGGGAACCGCGAGAAGCCGGTCTCCCCGACGATGGCCGCCGCGTCCGCGTGCGCCATCCCTTTCCGGAGGCACACGACGTCGGACCACGGGGTCATCACCTCGCTCACCACGGTCTCCCCGAAACGGAGGATCCCCTCGATCATCATCCCTTCCGCATGATCGATCGTGCCGTGCTCCGCCCCCTCCTCGATGACATCGAGGATCCCCTCCTCCGACCCGAAACGGATGTCCATGAGGGCTTCGGGAACATACCGTTCCCCGAACAGGAACCGCCCCAGGCGATCCAGCAGCCTCGCGGGACCTGCGGCCCCCTTGAGCGCGCGCAGGCCGATCCTTCCTCCCCGCCGGAGGATCCGGCGTGGGTGGGTCATCGCACCGCGCGTCGCGAGGTTCTCGAGGTAAAAGAGGAGGAGCAGGAAGAGAAGGACCCAGCCTGCCGCCGACGCCGCCCCCGCCCACCCCCGCAGGCGATCGAAGAGGGAGAAGGCCGCCGCGCCGGCGCAGAGTGCTGCGGCCGACTTGCACGCCAGCCCGCCCACATAGAGAGCGAAGGGGTGTCGCACCTCGGGGGCCCGGACGGCGACGAGCAGCAGGCCGGCGATCTCCTCCCCCGCGGACGCATCCTCCGCCAGCCCCTCCTCCCCCACGATGAGAAGGGAGGATCGCAGCGCCGTCACCGCTGCGCCCCCCGCGGCGAGCAGGAACGCCGCAAGCGCCCAGGCCAGAGGGATCCACATGTTATCAATATATCCGATGTGATAAAATTATGCGCCGGGGTTCCGATGAAAACTGTCGCGTATGTCTACCATCCGGACTATCTGCTGCACGCCCCGCCCTTCGATCACCCGGAATCCCCCGACCGCCTGATCGCGATCAACGACCATCTTACCCGGAAGACGGCGTCATTCTTCGCGTTCACGACCCCGATTATCTGCGGAAGCTGGAAATGTCCTGCCGCCGGGGGGACATCTTTCTCGACTCCGAGGACACCTACCTGAACAAACACTCCTACCTGATCGCCCTCCTTTCGGCGGCGGGGGCCATCGCGGGGGCCGAGGCCGTCGCAACCGGGAAAGCCGACCGGGCGTTCTGCGCCGTGCGTCCCCCCGGGCATCACGCCGGGCGAGCCGAGGGGATGGGGTTCTGCCTCTTAAACAACGCGGCGATCACCACCCGGTACCTCCAGGCGAACCATGCCGTCTCCAAGGTGATGATCATCGACTGGGATGTCCACCACGGGAACGGGACCCAGGCCATCTTCTGGGAGGACCCGTCGGTGTTCTTCTTCAGCATCCACGAGAACCCCGCCTTCCTCTACCCCGGCACGGGGCGGCGGTGGGAGACGGGCAAGGGGGAGGGGGAGGGGACGACCCTCAACGCGCCGATGGCGCCGGGCGCAGGGGATGAGGAGTACCGGCAGGCGCTCGAGCAGATGCTCCCTCCGGCGGCGGAGAGCTTCCGCCCGGAGTTCCTCGTGCTCTCCTCCGGGTTCGACGCGCACCGCGACGACCCGATGGCCGACATCCAGCTCACGGGAGAGGGATTCCGGTTCCTGTCGAGGTTCGCCGTCGAGCTCGCGAACCGGTACTGCGGCGGAAAGATCGTCTCCCTGCTCGAGGGAGGGTACGAAAGGGAGTCTCTCACGCAATGCACGGAAATCCACATCCGGGAACTCCAGAAGGACTGAGCCCGGCAAACCGGAGGACGCTTTCATGTTCATCACCCGAAGAATGCAGCGGGCCGTCGCAACGATTTCCCCCTCCGCCTCCCTCGAGGAGGCCCGCCGCCTGATGCGCGCGAGAAACGTGCGCCAGCTCCCGGTCACCGGCGAGGGGAACAAGCTCGTCGGCATCCTGTCGGACAGGGACATCCGGGAGGCGACGCTTCCCGTGGGGCTCCTTCCCGCCTCCACGGAGAAGGAGATGGAGGAGATGCTGGCGGGCACCCCCGTGGAGAAGGTCATGACCCGGAAGGTGGCCACCGCAACGGTCAACGACTCCCTCGAGGACGCGATCGTCCTCCTGCACGATTTCCGGGTCAACGCCCTCCCGGTGGTGGATGACGAGGGAAAAGTGGCCGGGATCATCACGAGAACGGACGTCCTCAAGGCGTTCATCGAGGCGCTGGGGATCGGCGAGATCAGCAGCCGCCTGGAGGTCGTGGTCCCCGACATACCGGGCTCCCTTGCCGGGGTCATGACCATCATCAAATCCTTCCACGTGAACGTCACGAGCGTCCTGACGACCGGCCACACCGAGCCGGGCACCCGGGCCGTCTTTTTCCGGATCGCGACCCTCCACGTGGAACCGATCCGGAAAGCCATCCGGGAGGCGGGGTACCGGATCCTCAACCCCGCGGACTTCCGGGAATGAAAGCGATGCTCCTTCCGGAGGGGGGGGCGATCGAAACCTCCCCCCTCGTCCTGACGGACCTCCCGGACCCGTCTCCCGGACCCGGAGAGATCCGCGTGAAGGTTTCCGCCTGCGCGATCTGCCGGACGGATCTGCACGTCATCGAGGGTGACCTCCCGACCCGCCGCATGCCTCTGGTTCCGGGGCACCAGGCAGTGGGAACGGTGGATGCCGCCGGGGACGGGGCGTCCCGGTTCCCCCGCGGAGCCCGGGTGGGCATCGCGTGGCTTGCGCGGACCTGCGGGGAATGCGCGTTCTGCGCGGCGGGTACGGAAAACCTGTGCGACCTGCCGCTGTTCACGGGGTATCACCGCGACGGCGGCTTCGCCGAGTACGCGGTCGTCCCGGAGGCGTTCGCATATCCTCTGCCTTCCGCCTTTCGGGACGCCGAGGCCGCCCCGCTCCTGTGCGCGGGGATCATCGGGTTCCGCGCGCTGCGCAGGGCCGACCTTCCCCGGGGGGGGACGCTGGCGCTCTACGGCTTCGGGTCGTCCGCCCACATCGTGATCCAGCTCGCCCTGCACCGGGGGTCCGAGGTTCTCGTCTGCACCCGCGGCGAGAAACACCGGGAACTCGCAAAACGGATGGGGGCTTCCTGGGCTGGGGAAAATCCCGCGGAGATGCCGGGGCCCGCCGACTCGGCGATCCTCTTCGCCCCGGCGGGGGAACTGGTTCCCCGGGCGCTGAAACAGCTGAAAAAGGGGGGAACCCTGTCGCTCGCCGGCATCCACATGAGCGACATCCCGTCGATGAGGTACGAGGAGTGCCTCTTCTACGAGAAAACGATCCGGAGCGTGACCGCCAATACCCGGAAGGACGGGGAGGAACTGCTCCGGGAGGCGGCGGAGATCCCCCTCCGCCCGGAGATCGCCCTTTTCCCGCTCGAAGAGGCCAACCGGGCGCTCCAGCTGCTGAAAGCCGACAGGCTCCAGGGAACGGGCGTGCTGCAAATTTCTTGAACCCGAAATCGATCTGTGGTGCCGATGGAAATCACTACGCAAGATATATTTCTTCCCTGAAACGGGAAATTGAGATGACATTCCTGACCAAGAAAAGAATTACGGTATACGCAAAAATATTTGTCTCAGCTTATCTTTTGGTATGGGGGTACTGGATTTTTACAGGGTCTGGACTGCTTGACCGAACGGGAAAACCCATCGGGGCGGATTTCTTGGTCTTCTGGTCAGCATCCTCGATGGCACTCGCCGGAGATCCTGCCTCTGTCTATGATTTTCAGAAATTTTATAAGATCGAACAAACCATTGCAAATTACCCTAACCCATGGGTGTACCCCCCCACATATCTGTTGATGGTGCTTCCTCTGTCTCTATTCCCTTACCTCCCCTCTTTTATTGTATGGATAGCATCAACATTTTGCATTTATCTTATTGTTATACGGCGTATTGCTCCCCATCCAATGACTTCCTGGCTTGCGTTGGCCTACCCTGGCACCTTCCAAAACTTCGTCCATGGGCAAAACGGTTTTTTATCAACAGCCTTATTAGGTGGAGGGCTCCTCCTACTCGATAATTTTCCTTTGACGGCGGGAATTCTGTTCGGCCTGCTTAGTTATAAACCTCATTTTGCCCTATTAGTACCTATCGCGTTGGCGGCGGGAAAATATTGGAAAACACTAGCGGCAATGTTTGTAACATCAATGTGTTTTATATTCCTAAGCGGTATTGCCTTGGGCTGGAGAACCTGGGTGGCTTTCTATAATAATATCTCTTCGCCGGTCATGATCCTCATAAAAGAAAATACTCTTTGGATAAAAATGCCAACACCTTTTGCATCATTTCTCTTGGCGGGATTTCCCCTCTCCGCAGCAGGTGCATTACATGGTTTCGTCATGTTCGGAGCGGTAACTATTGTGGCCTGGGTTTGGTATAAAGGAAAACCTCTCCCTATCAGAGGCTCGTCATTAATATTGGGGATCCTTTTATTTACACCTTATGCATTTTATTATGATCTCACCCTCCTTGCTTTGCCATTGGCTTGGTTAGGATGGGATTGTTTTAGGGGAGGCTGGAAACTCATGGAGCAAAGCATCTTGATTATTATATGGCTACTACCAATTATTGCACCCGCTATTGCAATAGCATTAGGTCTTCAGATATCTCCTATATTTATTGCCTTTCTGTTATTTTTCACTCTACGACAATCATACAAGAATAACTTATTAATAACTTCCTGAAATAATTACTTTATAACGAACAGTCCCAAAGAAAGAGTCTATCTTCTTCTAACCCTTCCCCTCCTTCCGCAGAATCCCCTCCGCGGCGAGCATGCCGTTGAGCGCGGCGCCCACGATTCCCCGGGACTTCCCCACGCCGTCCCCGGAAACGAAGAGGTTCGGGACGTTGGTCTCGAGATACCGGTCGGTTTCGTACTTCGTGTCGTAGAACTTGATCTCGGGGACGTACACCGTCGTGGAGGGGTGCGCCACGCCCGGGATCACGCGCGAGAGAAGGAGCAGGCTGTCCCTCAGGTTGTCGACGATCCGCCCCGGGTAGGCGTAGGAAATGTCTCCCGGCGTCACCCCCGGTCCGGGGGAAAGGGTCGGAACCATCTTGTCGTACCCGAGGGCGGCCGAGTGGAACGTCTCGGGCCGGGAGCGCCTTCCCGCCGTAAGGTCTCCCCAGCGCTGGACGACCAGGCTGTCCCCGCCGCCCCAGAAGTTCGCGAACTCCATCACCTTGCGGCCCATCTCCGTCGTGTCCTGGATCGGCTCGGTCATCGAGACGGTGTTGAGGATCGCGAAATTGCTGTTCGGCGTCTTTCTCTGTTTCAGCGCATCCCCGTTCACCAGCCGGTATCCGTTCCTCATTTCCACCCGGACCCTCCCGCCGGGGTTGGTGCAGAAGGTACGGGTCCGGTCGCCGTGGGTGGGGGTGATGAAGAGAAACTTGGGGTCGTACAGGACCTGCGTGATCTCGTCGTACACCGCCTGCGCCACTTCGACACGGCACCCGATGTCGATGGCGCCGTACCGCGTCCTGGCACCGATCGCGCGGGCGACCTCCCGGAACCAGTAGGCGCCCTCCCTGCCCGGAGCCGCCAGCACATATCGGGAAAGGAACTCCCCCTTCGCGCTTCGCACGAGAAATCTCCCGTCGTCGCATCGCCGGATGTCCGTGACCCGCGTGCGGAGAGAGAACGCGACCCCCTTCCCCCGGAACGCGTCGGTCATCCGGGCGACGACGCGGTGGGCGAGGTCCGTCCCCATGTGCCTCTGTCGCGCGGGAAGAAGGGTGATGTCCCATACCCCCTTGGCGGTCCGGTGCCGCACCCAGGAGACCCGGTCCAGCCACCAGCCGATCCGCTCGGCGTCCACCCCGTAGAGGGTGCGGTCGGCCCCGTGCTCCAGAAACACCTCGTCGACCCTCGCGATCCGATCTTCGGCCTCGGCTTCCGACATGCCCAGCTCGGAGAGGTCGAGACCGATGTGCGGGGAGAGGTTCAGCTTGCCGTCGGTCATGGCCCCCGCCCCGCCGGTGCGGCCCTTCTCCTCCAGGACAAGAACGCGCATCTTCCCGGCAAGCGCCCTTGCCGCGAACAGGCCGGCGGGACCCGCCCCGACGATGATGGCGTCCCAGACGGCCGGCCGCTCAGCGGGCACCGGTTCCTCCCGCGACCGTGATCCGGGGACCCGCGGAAATCCGGAACGGAACGGGAAAGAATCCGCGACGGGCGAGCATCCGCTCCACCTCCTCCCGGTCCCTTGGCTCGCGGAGAAGGCCGAACACCATCCCTCCCCCCCCGGCGCCGCAAAGCTTCGCCCCCGACACCCGCCCCCGGAATTCGGGAGAGGAAAACAGGCCATCCACCGCCCTCGTGGAGATGCCCCGAGCGAGCGTCCTGCGGATCGCCCATTCCCGATCGACGGCCTTTCCGACCCGGAGGATCTCTCCCCCGGACATGGCCTCCCACGCATCCCGCGCGGCGGCCGCGATCCCGCGGAATCTCCTGAGCACCTCGGGGTTCCCGTCGATCGCCCCCCGGATCATCCGCCAGTTCAGCCCGGCGGAGAAGTGGGATTTCCCCGTGCCCGCCAGAAACCCGTGCGCCGCGAGCTTTCGCCCGGCGGGGCTTCCCGGCCCGATCCTCTCCGCCTCCGTCCGGCCCGGGAGGTACCGGATCCCCTGGATCCCGCCGCGCAGCGCTGCGATATGATCCTGGGTTCCGGTGAGATTCCGGAGATAGGCGCCTTCGATCTCCATCGCCTCCCGCGCCGAATCCCTCCAGGTCTTTCTCCCCCCCGCCAGGCAGTTCATCGCCAGCATCACGGCGACCAGAAGGGAGGACGACGCCCCGATCCCGGATCCGACGGGCGCATCGTTGCGGAACCGGAGTTCGATCCCGGCCCGGGGCGGGAAGCGCCGCAGGGCCGCGGCGACCAGGCCGAACTCCCCTCTCGTCGGGAACCCGTGCGTGTCCGGTGCCTCCGGACGGCGGGAGAAGGAATCGGAAACGAGGCGGGAAGGCCCGCGAACGGGGCGGACCGAGACGATGCTCGCCATCCGGATCGCCGCGTTGACGGTCATCGCGCCCGGAACGAGAAGATAGAGGGGAAAGATGTCGAGAGTTCCCCCCGCAAGGTCGACCCGGTTGGGAACCACCACATGGACGAGCGGCTTTCCTTCCGGAGATCTGGGTTGGGCCATCGGATCCCTTCCCGCGCAATGCGCCGTTCTGGATTTATCTTACACGGCGGGTGGGGAAGAGGAAGACGTCATTTCTTCCTTTACGGCGGTGCGGCGGGCCCTGTATAAAATTGTAGGATAGGACGCCCGCACCGCACACCTTCGGACAGGAGGTTCCGATGCCGCCCGTCAAGATCCGCTGGTTCGGCCACTCCGGCTTTTCCCTCAAGGACCCCTCCGGCAAGACCGTGCTGATCGACCCGTGGTTCCAGGGAAACCCGACCGCGCCCTGCGGCCCGGAGGAGGTGGGAACCGCGGAGTTCCTGCTCCTCACGCACGACCACTTCGACCACGCGGCCGACGCCGCCGCGCTCGCCGGACAGACGGGCGCCCTCGTGGTCGGGATCTTCGAGCTGGTCGGCGACCTGAAGGCGAAAGGCGTTCCCGAGTCCCGGCTCCTGCACGGCGGGATCGGGATGAACGTGGGCGGAACCGTGGTCCTTGACGGCTTTTCCTTCACGATGACGGAGGCGAGGCACTCCTGCGCGCTCGGCTCGCCCGTGGGCTACGTCATCCAGACCCCCTCCGGCCTGACCGTATACCACGCGGGGGACACGGGCATTTTCGCCGGCATGGCGCTCATCGGCGAACTGTACCCGATCGACGTTGCCCTCCTGCCGATCGGTTCGGTGTTCACGATGGATTACCGACAGGCGGCGAAGGCGGCCGACCTGCTGAAGGCGAAGACGGTCATCCCGATGCACTTCGGAACGTTCCCGATCCTGGAACCGAACGCGGACCGCTTCGTCGCGGAGATGAAGAAGACCGTTCCGGGGACGCGGGTGGTCGTCCTCGGCCCGGGGGAGGAGACTTCCCTCTGACCCCGCGCCGCGGGGTCAGGATCACCCGATCTTTTCCGCCACGGCGGCCATCAGGAGAGGGAAGAGGATCTCGTGCGGTCCGATCAGGTGGACCCCTTTCCCGCCTTTGCGCGTGGGCCGCGACACGACGTTGACATCCGGGCGGTACAGCTTCTGGAAATCCATGTTCACGGTGGTGATCCTCGACAGGGGCTTCCCGAGGTTCCGGGCGACCGACACGGCCTTGAGAAACACCTCCGGGAGGACCACGGCCGAGCCGACGTTGAGATAGACCCCCCCCTGCAGGCGGGCGACCAGCCCGCAAAAGGCGCGGAAATCCCGAAGCGACGCCTCTCCCATCGTCGCGCCGTCCGCCTCGGGGTGCATGTGGGTGATGTCCGTCCCGATGCACACGTGGACCGTCACCGGAACTCCCCGCTCCCACGCCCCCGCCAGAAGGGACCGCCCCCGGTGGGGAGCGCGGGACGCGGCAAGGGCCTTCCCGACGGCGGCCCCGAATCCGAGTCCCTCCTCGACCCCGGCGGCCAGTGCCGAGTGAATGAACCGGGCCGTCTCGCGGGCCATCCCGAAGGAGCCGTCCTCCAGACTTTCCGCCACGTCTTCCGACGTCCTGCCCGCCAGGGCGAGCTCCACGTCGTGAATCACCCCCGCACCGTTCATCGCGACGCCGTCGAAAAGACGTTCGGACAGGCCCTGGAGCAGGAGCGGGGGAAGCCCCACCTTGATGAAGTGGGCCCCGATCCCGAGAAGAACGGGCGCACCCCGACGCTTGGCCCGCACCACCGCGTCCACCACCGCGCGGAAATCCCTGGCCGCCAGGTAATCGGGGAGCCCGTCGAGAAACGCGCCGAGCGACATCCCTTTCCGGACGGGGGCCGCGAATCCCCGGAACGAGACCTTGCTCTTTCTTGCGTGGAGCGAGGTGCGCCGAAGGCGGGAGAAATCGAGGTCCTTCATCGCTTCCCGACCACGCGGAACAGCAGGGTGTCCGTGAGATCGCACAGGATGTGTCCCACCACCACGTGCGCCTCCTGGATCCTCGGGGTGATCTTGGAGGGAACGCAGAGCGCGATGTCCGCGAGGGAAGCCGCCTTCCCCCCCTCCCCCAAAAGCGCGATCGTGACCATCCCCTGCTTTTTTGCCACCCGGAACGCCTTGAGGATGTTCTGGGAGTTCCCGCTCGTGCTGATCCCGAACGCGATGTCCCCCTTCTTCCCGAGGGCCTTGATCTGCTTGCTGAACACCTCGTCGAAGGAGTAGTCGTTCGAGATGCTGGTCAGAATGGAGGTGTCCGTGGTCAGGGCGATGGCGGGCAGGGGCGGCCGCTCGATCAGGAAGCGGTTCATGAACTCTGCCGCGATGTGCTGGGCGTCGGCGGCGCTCCCCCCGTTGCCGAAGAGAAGAATCTTCCGCCCCGCCTTGAAGGCCTCCGCGATCGTCTTCGCCGCCTCCAGGATGTCGCCGGTCATCGTTTCGATCATCCGGAGGCGCAGGTCCACCCCCTCCTTCAGCATCTTCGCAATCGTTTCCTTCACGTGGAATCCCCCCCGGAATGGTAGAGAAAATTGAACCCCTTTTTCCCCGGAGTGTCAAGAAACCTCGGACCGCCAACCTTTCTTTTCGGAAGGAACCGATGTAGCATGGATCGCATCTGTAGTCAGCAGGACGGGACCCCGCTTGGAAGACGTCATCGGCCGGATTCTGGCCGAAGCGAAAACCGTAGCCGTTGTGGGGCTTTCGGACAGCCCCGAACGGCCGAGCCACGATGTGGCCCGCTACCTCCAGGAGAGAGGGTACAGGATCGTTCCGGTGAACCCGAACGTCCGCGAGGTGCTGGGAGAACCATCGTACGGATCCCTGGCGGAGATTCCGGGCGAGGTCGACCTGGTCGACGTGTTCCGGAAGCCCGAGTTCGTGCCCGGGATCGCTTCGGAGGCAATCCGGATCGGGGCAAAGTCCTTCTGGATGCAGGAGGGCATCGAGAGCGAGCAGGCCCGGAAGGAGCTCGCGGCGGCGGGAATTCCCGTGGTGATGAACCGTTGCGTGAAGAAGGAGCTCCGAAAGCGGGGAAGATAATCATACCGAGCGTCCCGGCTCTTCGTTACCGGGGAGGAAATCCCGCAGACCGTGCCCGACCGGCGCGTCGGCGCGAAAAGGGGACGCATGGAGGAAACGATGGCCGGAAGCATAGTGGAACTCAACAGCGGAAATTTCCAGGCGACGATCGAAACCGGCCCCACCCCGGTGCTGGTCGATTTCTGGGCCCCCTGGTGCGGCCCGTGCCGGGTCATCGCGCCCATTCTCGAAGAGGTGGCGAAGGAATTCGAGGGGAAGGTGCGGGTGGGCAAATTGAACGTGGACGACAGCCCGGACATCGCGTCGCAGTTCGGGGTTCGCGGAATCCCCACCCTGATCCTGTTCAAGGAAGGGCAGATCAAGGGGCAGATGGTCGGGGTCAATCCCAAGAACAACATCGTCCAGCTGATCCAGAAAAACCTTTGATGTGACCGGAATACGGTGCCTGCTGGCGGTGCGCAGGGATGCGGCCTGCGCTCTCGCCCTTGCGGCGGCCCTTTCCCTGTTCGCGGGGTGCGGAGGGAAGAGCCTTGCCGTCGGCACCATCCCGTTTCCCGCCGAGAAACCGGTGTTCCTCGCCGAAGGGGGGAAGGAGATGGCGGGCCTGCCCCCATCGTCCGAACCGGTTCTCCTGGTGTTCATCGATTCCCCCTGGTGTCCCCCGTGCAGAGAGGCCTGGAACGCTCTCGGATCCGCGTCGTCGACGGTCCCGCCGGACTCCGTCCATGTGGTCCGGATCCTGTTCGACCGGGAAACGATCTACGGAGAGGGGGGTGTCCGGGAGGTCCCCCCCCTCGATCCGGAGGCCACACCGGGCTCAACGCCCCCCCCTTCCGGTGCGACCCGCTTTCGGGTGACGACCCTCACGGCGCTGCCCGGACCGTTCCGGAAACAGTTCCGGGTCGACCAGGTTCCCGTCATCCTGCTCCTGGACAAAAACGGCACGGTCGAAAAGCGCTGGACCGGCCATTCGCCCTCCCTGCGCGACTCGCTGGCGGAGGAGGTCGGGCGGAGGACGGGACCTACTCTCCCGGCTGGAAGGTGAACCGCGTCCGGGAAAGGTTGGCGAGAATCCCCAGGGAGATCATGTTCGTGAGCATCGACGACCCGCCGTAGCTGACGAAGGGAAGCGGTATCCCGACCACCGGAAACAGGCCACATACCATCGCGATGTTGATCACGATGTGCGCGAGGAAATAGGAGGCGATCCCCCCGCACGCGAAGGAAGCGAACCGGTCCTGGGACCGGGAGGCGAGATAGAACATCCGGTAGATCAGCGCGAGGAACAGAAGGAGCAGGACCACCGACCCGGCGAAGCCCCATTCCTCCGAGAAGATGGCGAAGGCGAAATCCGTGTGCTGCTCCGGGAGAAACCGGAGCGAGCCCTGCGTCCCCTGGAGATACCCCTTCCCGAAAATCCCTCCGGACCCCACGGCGATCTTGGACTGGATGACGTGGTATCCCGCGCCCAGGGGGTCCCGGCCCGGATCGAGAAACGTCAGCACGCGCTGCTTCTGGTAATCCTTCATCACGAACCAGAGACAGGGAACCAGCGCCGCCCCCGCCGCGCCCACGAGGAGGAACACCCTCAACCGGAGGCAGGCGATCATCATCATCGCGGCCAGGATGATCAGAAACACTCCGGCGGTCCCCAGATCGGGCTGCAGCGCCACGAGCAGGAACGGAACCAGGGTGATCCCCAGAGCGGGCAACAGGTCGCGGAACCCGATCCCTTCGTAGGTGTACCGCCCGGAGAAGTACCGCGCCAGCGCAAGCACGAGGGCGATCTTGGCGAACTCCGAAGGCTGGACATTGAAGAACCCGATGGAAAGCCACCTCTGGGCACCCCCCCGGATCTTGCCGGTGAGAAGGACGACCAGGAGGATCGCGACGGCGGCGAGAAAAAGGTGCGGGGCCCACTCCTCGATCAGGCCGCCCCCCATGAAGCAGAGGAGGAGGAAGACGCCCACCCCGAGGAGGATCCAGACAATCTGCTTGGAATACAGGGGGATTCCGGAAGATGTGAGCACCCTCGTCCCGCTGAATATGTTCATGAGCCCCACCCCGCACAGGCCGAGAACCAGGAGGAAAACGGGCCAGTCCACCTTGGCGAACCGTTTGCGTACGCTCATCCTCCTCCCCCCTTCCCGTCGAACTGCTTCAGCCGGAAATACTCCTCCATCATCGCCTTGACGACGGGAGCGGCCGCCGACCCCCCGTGCCCCCCGTGCTCCACCATCACCACGACGCAGATCTCGGGATCCGGAACGGGGGCAAAGCCGACGAACCACGCGTGGTCCCGGATATCGTAGGGAAGATCCTCGGATTTGATCATCTTCCCTTTCACCGTGACGATCTGCGCCGTCCCGGTCTTCCCTCCGACCTCGATGCCGGGGAGCCGGGCCGCCCCGCCCGTCCCGTAATCGTTGACCACTCCCGCAAGAGCCCGGCGGATGATGGCCACATTCGCGGGGTCCCAGGACAGATTCCTCTCCACGACCGGGGGGAGATCCTCCGCCGTCCCGTCCATATGGACCATCCGGCTCACCAGGCGGGGGCGCATCACCTGTCCCCCCGTCGCAATCGCCCCGTAGGACGCCAGCATCCCCAGCGGAGTGACGTGGATCGCCCCCTGCCCGATGCCGAGGAGAACGCTCTCGTAACTGTGCCACCGCCCCTTCATCACTTCCTGCTTCCAGTAGGTATCGGGAATGAGCCCGGATTTCTCTCCGGGCAAATCGACGCCGGTCAGGACGCCGAGGCCGGCCCCACGCTCCAGGGAGGCAACCTGGTCCGGGTCGAGCTTCAGGCCGAGGGTGTAGAAATAGACGTCGCAGGACTGCACGATGGCCTTGTACATGTCCACCATCCCGTGCCCCTTTTCCTTCCAGCACCGGAACGTCCGGTTCCCCAGCGGGAACGATCCCTCGCACAGGACCTGGGCATTCGGTTTCTGGACACCCGTTTCCAGCGCCGTGAGGGCCAGAAAGGGCTTCACCGTCGATCCGGGCGCGTAGGTTCCCTGCAGGCCCTTGTTCTGCAGGGGAGTTCGCGGGTTCGCAACCAGGGCTGCCCATTCGTTTTTGCGGATCCCCTGGGAGAAGGAGTTCGGATTGAACGCCGGCGCCGAGACGAAGGCGAGAATGTCTCCGGTCTTCGGATTCATCGCGATCGCGGCTCCCGCCTTCTTCGCCATCGCATCGTGTGCCACCTTCTGGATGTCCGCGTCGAGGGTGGTCTGGACGGTTGCGCCGGTCCGGGGGGGCACCTCGGTCACCAGCCGCTTGTCGCGGCCTGCGGCGTCCACCTCGACCTGCCGTCCCCCGTTCTCCCCGCGAAGCACGTCGTCCCTCGCCTTCTCGAGCCCGTACTTGCCCACAATGTCCCCCAGCGAGAGACGCCTCCCCCGCCCCGCAGCGAGCTCCTGTTCGCTCACTTCCCCGACGTACCCCAGAACATGGGCGAATTCCGGCCCGAGAGGATAGCTCCGCTTCGCCTCGACCTGGACGGAGAACCCGGGGAGGGCTTCCCGGTTGAACTCGATCACCGACACCTGCTCGAACTGCAGGTCCCGCGCGATCGTGATGCTCCGGTAGGGATTCGCATCCTGCCCCCTGATGATCTTCTCCCGGATCTCCCCGGCATCGAACTCCAGCACCTCGGAGAGCAGCTGCAGCTCCCCCTCGATGGCCTTCACGTCCACCGGCGTGACGATGAGATCGAAGGATGGCTGGGTCTCCGCGATCGGGCGCCCTCTCCTGTCGAGGATGACGCCGCGGGGCGCCCTGACGACCCGGATCCGTATTCTGTTGTTCTCGGAAAGTGTCCGGAATTCTTCGTACTTCACTACCTGCAGCCAGTACAGGCGCCCCAGGAGAAGGAAAAACAGGGTCAGCGCGATTCCCTGGAGGATGCGGATCCTCGACGTGATCCAGGGGTCCTGCTCCCGCTTCCGAATGCGCTCCTTCATTCCTGGATCCGCTGCCACCGGCCCGAGAGATCCATGAAGAGAAAAACGGCAAGAAGCGACGTCCAGGCGATCCGGACCGCCTCCTCCGCTCCCCGGAGATAGGAGAACGGGTTTCCTCCCGTGAGGATCAACAGGAGGAGGACGGACGCGGACTCGGCCGCGAGAAGCCCCGCAACGATCAGGAACCAGAAGATCTCCGCGCGGATAAAGATCCGGCGGCCGATCTCGCTCGCGGAGAAATAGACCGCCATCGAGGCGAGGAAGAATGTCCCGGGAGGGCCGGTGACCGTCACCTCGCGGAAGAGCGCGGGGGGGAGGACGGCGAGGAACCCGAGCGGTCCGGGAAGAAAGAGTCCGGAGTAGACAATCGCGAGGAACGAGAAATCCGGCAGGAGAAACCACGGGACGAGGCCGGAGAGCAGCCACACGTTCGCTGCGGTCCCGGCGAACGACAGCACGAGCAGCACGAGGAGGGGTCTCACGGCATCCCCCGCTGGAACGGGATCGCGGGACGGGACAGCACGACCAGGACCTCTTCGACGGAAAGCGCGTCCACGGCGCTCACCACCCGGATGTTCAGGAAGAGCCCTTCGCGGGGACGGTCCACGCTCACGACGGTGCCCAGAAGGGTCCCCTTCGGCATGCTCCCGTCGAACCCGGAAAAGAGGATCCGGTCTCCCCTCACCACGTCCTCGGTCGGAGAGACGTACTTCAGCCGGCAGAGGTTTCCCCCCATCCCCTCGGCGATCGCCCGGGCCCGGGTGCGTTCGACGATCACGTCCGCGGCAAAGCGGCTGTCCGTCAGGAGGATGACTTCCGAAAGGTCCTGGTAGGTCCGGTGGACGCGTCCGACTGCGCCGGCGGGAGTGACCACCGCCATCCCCATATCGATCCCCGCCGCAGCCCCCCCATCGATGAATATGCCCTGGAACCAGGGGGAGACGTCGTGCCCCACGACGCGGGCGCCTACCGTCCTCGTTTCCCGCGCCCTCGAGAACCGCAGCAATTCCTCGAGCCGCCGGTTCTCCAGAACCGCGTCACGGCTCTCCGTGAGCTTCTCCTGCAGCGCGGCCACCTCCTTCCGGAGCTCCGCGTTTTCCTTTTTGACGTGAACCAGGTCGAAGTACCCCGACCACACGGAGGATATCCCCCGCCGGAGGAAATCGATCGACCCGTAGACGGGCCGGAAGAGGGACGCCCCGATCTCCCCGAGGAAGGGAGTGAGGGAGAATCCCGGGGGGCGGACGAAGAACTGGATCCCCGTCGCCAGAAGGGCAACCAGGAGCAGGAGACGCCACCACGTTCGGAGGAACTTCACCACGGCCAGCCGATCTTCGCTGCGTGGGTTACGCCCAAACCGGTGCTATCGGAGGGCAACCTGGCGCAGCAGGTCCAGCTCATCGAGGGCTTGCCCGGATCCGAGCACGACACAGGACAGGGGGTCTTCGGCGACCGTCACCGGGAGGCCCGTCTCTTCCCGGAGCAGGACGTCGAGGTTCCGGAGGAGCGCGCCGCCCCCTGCAAGCACGATCCCTCGCTCGTAGATGTCGCCGGCAAGTTCCGGGGGGGTCTCCTCGAACACCCCCTTCACCGCGTCCACGATCACCCGCACGGTTTCGGAAAGGGCCTCCCGAACCTCATCGGAAGTCATGGTCAGCGCCTTCGGGACGCCGGACACCATGTCCAGCCCCTTCACCTCGACGGTGTCCTCGAACCCGGGAAACGCGTTTCCGATCTGCACCTTGATGTATTCGGCTGTGGGTTCGCCGATCAGCAGGTTGTACTTCCGTTTCACGTACTGGAGGATCGCCTCGTCCATCTTGTCCCCCGCGACGCGGACCGAATGGCTCTGGACGATCCCGCCCAGGGAGATCACGGCGACTTCGGTGGTCCCGCCTCCGATGTCGACGATCATGTTCCCGGAAGGCTCGGTGATCGGGAGACCGGCGCCGATTGCCGCCGCCAGGGGCTCCTCGATCAGGTAGACCTCTCTCGCCCCGGCGCTCTGCGCGGATTCCCGGACGGCCCGCCGCTCCACCTCGGTGCACCCGTAGGGAACGCAGATGATGATCCGGGGGCGGACGAGGGTCCGGTGCTTGTGGGCCTTGCGGATGAAGTAGCGCAGCATCGCTTCGGTCACCTCGAAATCGGCGATGACCCCGTCCTTGATGGGGCGTATGGCGATGATGTTCCCCGGGGTCCTCCCGATCATCCGCTTCGCCTCGATCCCGACGGCGAGAACCTTTTTCGCCCCCCGGCTGTCCCGGTGCACGGCTACAGCCGACGGCTCCGAGCAGATGATTCCTTCCCCCTTGACGTACACCAGCGTCGTCGCCGTGCCGAGGTCGATCGCGAGGTCGTTCGAGAACAGACCGAGAAATCGGTTGATGAGCATCGGTCCCTCCGGAAATCCCGTTCCCTTTTTGGGACATATGTGTAACGCCGTATCTTAGCAGGGCAACCCGGCCAATGCAAACGAATGGAGGCCGGGGGGGTAACCCGTTGCATTTCCGGGATGAAGAGGGGTAGCATATATTGTTCTTATCTGACGCATTCATTCCCGACGGGAGAAATCAACGTCATGCTCGACGTCCTTCGCCGGAACGCCGGCTCCTGGGCCATCAAAGGCATCCTCACCTTCATCGCTCTCACCTTCATCTGGTGGGGAGTCGGATCCTACTCCCAGAGCAAGCAGGACGTAGCCGCGACCGTCGGCGACGAGAAGGTCTCCATGGCGGAGCTTGCCGAGGCGCACGCCAGGCTGGAGAAGACATACCGCGATGTGTACGGAAAGGCGTTCACGCCGGAAATGGCGAAGGCGCTCGACCTCCGCAGGCAGGCCCTCGAGACCCTCATCCGCCGGAAGCTGCTGCTCGCCGAAGCGGAAAAAATGGAGCTGACCACGACCAGCGAGGAGGTCCGGAGGGAGATCGCGGCGACGCCCGCGTTCCAGGTGGACGGGACGTTCCGCGAGGACCGGTACCGGAGCATACTCGCCTACAACCGGGTTTCCCCGCAGGAGTATGAGGCCTCCCAGCGGGAGGAGATCACGCTCCGGAAGATCGAGGACCTCCTGCTCACCTCCGCGCGGGTCCCCGCGAGCGAAGCGCAGGACCTCTTCAACCTGACGCTCCGGAAGATCCGGCTTCTCGTGGTCACATCCGATCCCTCCGGGGTGCGAGGCATCCCTCCCGCGACCGAAGGCGAGATCGCGGCAAAGTACGAGCAGACCAAGGAGAGCTACCGGATCCCCGCACGGGTGAAGCTCTCCGTTGCGCGGTTTTCCCCGGAGACGTTCGCCCGCAAGGTAGAGCCCTCCGAGCAGGAGATCCTCTCCTTTTACCAGGGAAACCCCGCAACGTTCCGCACCGAGGAGTCCCGCCTTGCGCACCCCGTCGTCATTCCCTACGCAGCCGGCACCCGGGAGGCTGCCCGCACGAGGGCGGAGGAGCTGATTGCAGAGGGAAGGAAGGGGAAAGACCGCTTCGAGAAGGGCGCGAAGAAGCTGTCCCAAGGCAAGGGAGGGGCGATCTGGGTCACCCGGCGCACGCTGCGGCCCGAGCTTGCCGACGCCGTCTTCTCCGCCCCGGTCGACGAGGTCGTAGGACCCATCGACGCCGGCAACGGATTCACCGTCGTTCGCATCAACCAGATCAAATTTCCCGAAGACCTCCCGCTGGAGAAGGTCCGGGACCGCGTGGTGGACCTTCTCAAACTCGAGAGAGGAAAGGACGAGGCGGTCCTGCGGGCGTACGAGGCCCACGGGAAGGCGGTGGAATCCCGGGATCTCGCGGGGGCGTGCGCGCCGTTCGGCGTACCCCTCGCGGAGACGGGCTGGACGAGCGACGGGGAAGGCGTTGACGTGCCCCCCGCGGTCGTCCAGGAGGCGCTGCTGCTCCAGGCGGGCGATATCGGGCCGGTCAAAACGGTCGGGGACACCCATTTTCTCTTCCGCGTCACCGCCAAGGAGAACTCCCGCATACCGCCCCTGTCCGATGTGCGCAACCGGGTCACCGCCGACCTCGAGAAGGAGAAACGGAAGGACGCGGCACGGGCGGCGCTCGAAAACGTCCTCGCCGACGCCAAGACGGCGTCCGCCCTGAAGCGGAATGCGGCGAAGGCCGGCCTGGCCGTGACGACCACCCTCTTCTTCGCGCCGCTCGGCGACCCCCTCCCCGGGGCTCTCGCGGAAGCCGGGGAGATCCGGAGGGACCTGATCGATCTCTCCCCGAATTCCCCCGTCTCTCCCGTCGTCTTCCCCGCCGGGACGAAATTCCTCGCCGTCGCATTCGACGCGGAGCAGCCCGTCGACCCGAAGGAGTGGGAGGCCGGGAAGGATGCCTTCATTCGGGAATACACCGAGCGGAAGCGGACAGGCGCCGTCGAGGCCTTCCTCGCCGAGCGCATGAAGCACGCCAAGGTGGAGATCAACCCCGAAGCCCTCAAGTAGACGACCCCCACCCGAAAACAAAACGAGCAAGGGGCCCCCGCGGGGGCCCCTTGCGGATGCCTGCCTTATCCTGCGCCTTCTCCTACGCCTTCTCCTCGACCTTGATCCGCATCGCGTAGAAGGAGCGCCAGACGAAGACGATTGCGACGGCGAAGAACGCCGCGGCCGCGATCCGGCTGGTGGCCACGGGCAGCTCGATCGCCAGCTCGACCGCCAGCAGGCCGAACAGGGTCGTGAACTTGATGATCGGGTTCATCGCCACCGACGACGTGTCCTTGAACGGGTCTCCCACCGTGTCTCCGACGACGGTCGCCGCATGGAGCTCCGTCCCCTTCATGTCGAGTTCGGTCTCGACGAGCTTCTTCGCGTTGTCCCAGGCGCCGCCGGCGTTGGCCATGAAGATGGCCTGGAACAGGCCGAAGATGGCGATGGAGATCAGGTAGCCGATGAAGAAGTAATGGTTGACGCAGGCAAACGCCAGCGTGGAGAAGAAGACGGCCAGGAAGATGTTCCACATCCCCTTCTGGGCGTACTGGGTGCAGATCTCGACCA
>WOR8_10002352_pt1 | contig 19601 bp, 13 predicted proteins | sample DeeMarSeWOR38_10_FD_19890 | JGI IMG/M metagenome (IMG submission 19890)
TAAATTTTTCATTTGATGTTAAAAGAAAGGAAACATTTTTGAAGAATTTCCCTGAAGAAGAATGTATATTACCTGTTGATGTTGAAAATTATCTTCTTCCAACAACTCTTGGCCCAACTGATGGTTTAGTAAAAGAATATTCTGATGAGATTACCGAAGATAAAACAACAATACTTGAGAAAGCAACAGCAATTTATGATTATCTAATTGAACATGGTGAGCGTGACCCAAACCTAAATTTTTGTGGTGAGGGTGATGTATGTCAGTTGTTACAACTTTTGAAGGGAAAATGTATAGATTTTTCATCTGTTTTTGTAGCACTTTCAAGAAGTGCAGGTGTACCTGCTAGAGAAATTTTGGGAACAAGAATTGCAAGTGATGGAGATATCACTGGAGCTTATCATTGTCGTGCAGAATTTTATTTACCAAATTATGGATGGGTACCAGTTGATCCCTCTGATGTTGCAAAATTAATGCTTAAGGAAGACCTTGATATTAATGATACAAAGGTAATTGAAGCTCGTGATTATTTCTTTGGAGCACAGACTGAAACATACATTGACCTTGGTAGAGGTAGAGATATTTTTTTAAATCCAAAACAGGACAATGGTCCTCTTAATTATTTTATGTATCCATATGCAGAGGTTAACGGTGAGGCACTTGATTTTATCTCACAAGAATATCTAAAATATACTGTATATTTCAAAGAAAGCTGATTTTTTTTTTTAAATTTTATTTTAGTTGTTCTTTTTAAAAATCACTTTTTTTGTTTATAGGAATTGTGAAATAAAAGATTGAACCCTTTCCAATTCCTTTACTTTCAACCCAGATTTTACCACCATGCTTTTCAACAATACGCTTACATATCGGAAGACCCAGACCACTACTATCAAAATCATGACGTGATGTATCAGCTTTGTAGAACTCATCAAAAATCCTATTCTTCTGCTTTTCAGTCATGCCCATTCCATCGTCTTCGACAGAAACTGTAACAAAATTATCATCATACTTAATATCAAAAACTATTTTTCCAGATTCCTTTGAATATTTTACCGAGTTGTTTATTAGGTTGTTAAATACTTCAGAAATACGTAATTTATCAGCAGTAATAATCAAATCCTCTGTAATATTATTTTTAACTTTTATGTCGTTATCAATAAATAGATACTTATTCTGATCAATTACATTGTTAATTTCGTCAAGTAAACTGATGTCTTCATAGTTCAACTTTGTAGTTGGTGAATTAAGACTTGCAAGCTGTATTGTTTTTACAACTAGATTCTGCATGTAATTTATGTTTCTATCAAGAATATCAAAAATTTCCTTATTTTTTGGGTCGGTGTTCTTAGCCTTTAATATTGGAAATAGATTCATAAGTGGACCTAGAGGATTTTTTAGATCATGGCCGAGTTGATTAATAAAATCATCTTTCTGATCTAATAAATGTTTGATTTCAGCAGTCCTTTCTTCAACCTTGATCTCAAGCTCCTTATTCACTCTAGTAAGTTGATTATGAGCATTTTCCAATTCCAGCTGTGTTTGTTTTAAATCAGAAAGATCGATTCCTACAACAATTAGATAGTTTTTTTCTTCTAAGGTTAATTTGTATTCTGAAAAATAAAAAGGAGTTAGGTTACCAGTCTTTGAAACAATATCTGCTTCAAAAGTTGTTTCTCCTTTTAAAAAAGCCTTGTTTATTTTTTCTTTTATTTTTTCTTTTTCACTTTCTCTAAACAAATCCAAAGGACCAATTTTTAATATTTCATCAGAATTATACCCTGAAATGGATTCAAAATTCTTATTCCAACGAATTAAATTTCCATCTTCATCAAAGAAATATAGAATTCCTGGAAGACTTTCAAGTAAAGATTCTGAAAAGAGTTTTTCTCTTAATATTTCCCTTTCTGTTTGTTTTCTTTCGTTAATATCATGGGCTATTCCTTGCAAGGCTACACGCTTACCTTCCTCATAGATTATTGAGCTCATTACGTCTACATCAATTAATCTTCCATCTTTACATTTAATTCGAAACTCCTCAGGTTTTTTTTGGAAACCATTTTTTTTGATATCATTTATCAGACGAAAAGCTTTGATAAGTTGACCTTTATCTAGAAGATCTTTAAAGTTCAGTTCTTTTATTTCATCTTTTGAGTAACCAGTTAACTCTAGGGATGCTTCATTTGCATCTAAAAAATTACCTGAAAAATCATAAATATAAATTAAGTCAGAATGGCTATTAAAAAGCGCATTATATCTTGATATTGTTTCCTTTCGTTTTCTTTCACTTTCCTCAAGCTCCTTCATTATTGAAAAAAGAGATTTTGTGCTCTGTTGTTGACCTGTAGGAATATAAAATATCGAAATTAGAAAAATAAATGCTACATAGAAACTAAATATTGGGAAAAAATCAGAAATATCTATGGATTGTGTATTTATTGCACCAAGAGTACCACCTGCAATTGTAAAGAATGTTTGTGAAAATAGAAAAAAGACAGACGATAAATCTCTGAATTTTATAATTAAAATAAAGGAGAGGATAATGATTATAAATGACACAAAAGACATATACATCGCGTATACCTGAAATGGAACCAAGCCTGATCCAAATAATAATCCTGTGGATAATACAATCAAAATAAAAATCTTAAAAATCAAATCTCTTTTTTTCTTTAAATTAAATAACCTTTCGACTAAGCTAAAAAACAGAGCAAGAATAAGAGGGGTTGCACCCCATCCAAATAACCCATAAAAATGGAGATTATCAGTTCCAGTTCTATGAAAATCAAATAGAATGTATGAAAAAGTAACAATATTACAAAAAAAACCAATTGAAACCATTAATTTCTTCTTATCCTTATCTTTTAAAAACATTGATAAGAACTTAATTCCAATTAAAACTGAACAGATTGACAAAGAGCTCCAAAGGATTAATTCTAGATCCAATTAATTATCCTCCAGATTTGAAAGAATATTATTATCAATGAGTAAATTATTGATAGAACCTACTCTATAAAACAGTATTATTTCTTTTTGCCGCATCCATCACCCATCCAAAGGTAATTTTTTTTCTTAAATGTAAAAATTAATAAAATTTCATTATATAATCTTTACTAATAGGGTATAAAAAATTGGGGAAATGAATATGATAAAAAGATTAGTGATTTTAGGTTTGATTCTTATTTTAGGCATTTGTGGATTAAGCGGATGTTTTGGACCTCAAACTACTGATTATTTCAATGGGGAATTTGAAGTAACCGATGATACAATATTGAAAGTGACAACAATCAATGGTCAAATTGAGGTAAATATCTGGGATGGCGAAACCGTTTCATTTAATGCTATAAAAAAATCTCGTTTCGGTCAAGATGAACTTGATAAAGCTGAAATTAATGTTTTGGAAAGCGAGAATTTGATTGAAATTGTTGCTGAATATGTTGGAACCAGATCGATAACACCAAGTGTTGATATGAATATTAAGGTACCAAATAATGTAATAGTTGAATATGTTAAAACATCAAATGGTGATATCATGATAAATGGAGTTAAAGGAAATATTTCTGCAACAACATCAAATGGTGATATAGAAATTGAAAACATTGAAGGCTATATATCAACAACCACAAGTAATGGAAGAATTGATGTTAAGGATACAACAGGTGTTAAAGATTTGAAAACATCAAATGGTAAAATATTTGCAGAAATCTTTGACTTTTTAGATGATATTACAATTAGCTCTAGTAATGGTGGAATTGAAATTTACATTAATCCAATTCTTAATGCAGATATTGAAATGACAACATCAAATGGTCAGATAACATTAAGCGGAATTTCATTAAATGTCACCATTTCTGAGGAAAAGCATATTGCCGGTAAACTTGGAGAAGGTGGAAATAAAATAGATATTCATACGTCAAATGGTAATATATATTTGCGAAAATTAGAAGTTTAAATTAAATTTATTATAACTTTTAATTTATATCTATCAGCGTTATTGTAACATTTATATATGCATTTTGAGATGTATTTTATTGAGGGAGGAAAAGAATATGAAGAAAAACCCTGTTTTATTTAAAAAGACGCTGGTTTTAGGTACAATTATTTTATTATTAGGAATTAGTGCAAATCCATCAATAGGAATAAAGCTTGAAAGAGAAACCAATAGCCCTATTGCAAATGGTATAACCTTATATGTTGGTGGCTCTGGACCTTACAATTATTCAAAAATTCAGTATGCAATTGATGATGCTTCTGATGGTGATAGGGTTTATGTGTTTGACGATTCATCACCATATTATGAAAACATTGTTGTGTATAAATCTATAATAATACAAGGTGAGAATAAGAATACAACCATAATTGATGGTTCAAACAATGGACATGGAATCGATATAGTTGCAGATGACGTAACGATAACTGGATTTACTATCCGGAATTGTGGCGCTGAAGAAGAAATATTCACTTTCACATCTGGAATTTTTCTGTCCTCAAATAACACCAAAATCATGGATAATATACTATTACAAAACAAATATGCTATCTCAAACGTTATACATTTTAGTTCTTTCCCAATCTATAGAGATAATATTATTACAAATAACCATATCTTAAACAATTATGATGGGGGATTATTTCTCATTAACATATCGAGCTTCACTATTAGTAATAATATCATTTCCCAAACTGATGAGGGAATTATGTTAACAGGAGCAATTAACACTAATATCTCATATAATATCATCTCCCAGAATGGATTAGGTATCCTTCTGGTCTATTCTTATAATATTGTTGTTTATCAAAATAACATTTCTTACAATAGAATTGCCTTTGCAAACGTAGTCACCACTGGTGTTAAAATCCTCCGGAATAATTTTATTGGTAATGAAAAATTTAGCGGGGTATCTTATCAACGATTTCTTACAAATATTTGGTATATTTTGTATCTAAAATTGATTTTAAATGTACCAATACGTCGGAATGTGTGGAATGGAAATTATTGGAATGAACCAAGATCATTTCCCTATATTATACCTGGGTGGTTTGTTTTTAGATTTTGGGTTGATTGGCATCCAGCAAAAGAACCATATGACATATAATTTGTAACATTTAAATATCTATTAATGGATGCAATTATTGAGGGAGGATAAGAAAATATGAATAAACATCCTGCTTGGTTGAATAAAACATTTGTTGTTGGAGTTATAGTTCTATTTGTTGGAGGAAGTATTACACCAGTTAAAAGTGGGAATATTAAAGAAATTAAAAATAATGAAGAATTAAAAATGTTTCCCAATTTTGTTGATCAAGCAGTAGATTCTGATTGTAATGGGAGTGGAGGAAGTATTCAAATATTTAGCCATATGCCAATTGGTCAAAGTTTCAAGCCCCTTTATGAATGTCATTATGGTATCGAATTATATTTCGAAGATTATAATCCTCAATCTCCTCCAGTACCAATACAAATATCGTTAAAAGAAAATACCATTAATGGCTCTTTTGTTCCTATAACAAATGTAACCTTAAATCTTACATCAGGAGGTGGATGGAGATTTTTCGAATTTTCTTCTCCTGTGAATCTAACAATTAATGAAACTTATGTTATTGATATATCAACAACAATATCAAAATGGGGTATCAGAAGAACATATGGTTATTGCTATCAAAGAGGTATATCTTTTTGTTCTGGGGAGCCTATCCTCTTGGGGGACTTATATTTTCGTACATATGTTTTAGCATACCCTATTGCAAATTTTACATATTCTGCTGAAGAACCTCATGTTTTATTTAATGGTTCATCATCTTATGACCTAGATGGAGAAATTGTCTCTTATGATTGGGATTTCGGAGATGGAATAATTGGAGAGGGTAAGATTACTTATCATAAGTATTGTGAATTGGGAACATATGCTGTTAAATTGACTGTAACTGATGATTATGGATTAAAAGACAACATCACTAAGAGTGTTGATGTTTTATTTGAGAATATTTTACCATCAATTCCAGATATAAACGGTCCTAATACTGGTAAACCTGGAGTTGAATATGAATATGTTTTCAATATAATAGACCCTGATGGAGATGATTGTCGCATTTGGGTTGGATGGGGAGATGGTAATTCAACAGGATGGAAAGGACCTTATCCTTCAGGTGAAACTGTAAAACTTAAACATTCATGGAATGAAACAGGAAAATATATGATAAAGGCGAAAATAATGGATTACTGTGATGAGAGTCTATGGGGAACACTTGAGGTTAATATTCCAAGATATAGAGCAACTTACAATACATTATTAACACGTTTGTTTGAACGCTTTCCAAATGTTTTTCCAATATTAAGGCAATTTCTTGTATATCTCTAAATAAAAACTCCCTTTTTCTTTTATAGTATCAAAGATGATAAACTGAAACATTTAAATACCATAAATTTGATGTTTTTATTGAGGGAGTTAGAAAATATGAATAAAAAACAAAATGTGTTTTATAAGACGCTTGTTATTGGAGTTGTTGTTCTATTTATTGGAATTGGTATTCAACCTGCAATTGCTAATAATGTATTTATTAAAGCATCTAAAAGTGAAGAAGATTGTGATATCTGTCCAACTATCAGAAACCAAAATTTTGTTAGAATAAAAAGTATGTTGAAAAGATTAGATAATAACGATAATACATTATCTGTATTATCTAAACAATACCCAAAAATTGCAGTTATATATCAGGAATTATCTAATAAAGTTATCAATAGAAATATGGAATTCAAACATAATTTTCATCTAGAGACCTCCTTAACAATTTGTGATATTTTGGCATTATTTATGTTTCCAATTCTCATGTTCGGTTCTCCTTTTTTATCTCTATTTGATTACAGTGTAGAAAATTCAAAGGTGTTATTGTTTTTGATTTCTTTGTTAGGTATTACTGTTACAAATATATTTTGGCTTCCTACCGCAATCATATATTTTTACGTATTAAAATGCCAATAATTCTAATCATTATTATAAATTGATATTAAATAATGATTTGAAAGAAAGATGTACTAAGTTTTGAAATAACACACCTGTTTCTTGTTATTCAACCAGCATTATAGCCATATAAATCATAAACTATTGAATAGTTTAATTCAATAGAATATTTGTCCTCACTAACATTAGTAACATCATATATCCATCCACTTACTTTATAAGCAGGACCTGCCTCATAAACCCATATTTTTGTTTTATTTTCATCTATAAATTTATTAAATAACATAACATGGTAATTTGGTATTATCAAAATATCCCCCATTTGCAGTTCATCAAATGTAATTGGAATTGAAAATTCAGGATTGATAAGGGTACGAGTTGATTGTTTTATTGGTAGGTTCCAACAACGTGATACAAATCCAGAGCAATCTACACCACATGATTTTCTAGATATGATTTGTGAATCACAATAAATATCTCCTGCATAATGAATCTTTCCTTCAAAAGTATCTGTTCCTGTATATTGGTCTTCAAAATCTATAGGATTTGTTAGATTAAATCCTGAAATACTGCTAAATCCACCCCATTGATAGGGAACACCAATGTTTAGTTCATCTGCTTTCCATCCCACCCATTCAGGCCACTCGGGATAAGTATTTCTATCTGGAGTATCAACATATTTTATACCAATTAACGCTACTATAAAGAAAAAAATACTATGTTGGGTTAGTATTTCGATAATAGAATGGATTATAGAATAAATTTTTGATCTAGGTGAAATATTATCCTCAGTTGGATACCATTCAAAATTTGTATATGCTTCAGCAATTTCAATCATTTTTTCACGTGTTATACTATAATTTTCTATTGGTCTAATAACTTCATTGCCCTCTACAGAAAAAATTATACAAATTAATAGAGAACATACAATTATGCTTTGTATTTTTAGTTTCATATTCTTATTCCTCCCCGCTAATTTAATCATTATTTACTTATTTAAATCTTATTAAAACTATTTTACTTTTATTTTTTTAGTAAAAATTAAATAAAACTAAAACATTCTATTTTCTAATTTAATTCTAAGGGAGGAATGAAGGAAACATGAATAAGATATTAGTTGGAATTTTGATAAGTATGCTGCTGATGTCAACCTTTTTTCCAATATCCGGTAAAATGGTTAGTACAGATAATAATGGTGAATTATTATCAAATACACAGAGTGGTGGATGGTATAAAACATATGGTGGACCTGGACTTGATTGTTTTAAGGGTCTTGATTTAACACCTGATGGTGGTTATATTATGGCTGGTGAAACCGAGATTGATGGAGATAAACAAGCTTGGATAGTAAAAACAAATAGTACTGGTGATATACAATGGGAAGTAACCTATGGAACACCTTTAGGTCGTGATGCACTCTGGCCTGTGATATCAACATCTGCTGGTGGATATCTTGGAGGCGGCTGGTCTTACAATTCCACTCAGGAAAAAAATGATGCACTTCTTATTAAAACCGATGAGGACGGAGCTATTACTTGGGTAAATACCTATGGGGATGTAGGAGATGATCAATTCTATTCCTTACTTGAAATAGCAGATGGGTATCTCGCTGTTGGTATGTCTTCAAGTTATTCAAATGGGACTTATAGTGGCTTTGTCGCAAAAATTGCATTCAATGGCGATGTAATATGGATCAAACCCCTAGAAAAAGAGGGCTACGGATCTGAGGTTGATGGAATTACTGTAGCAAATGAGGGTGATGGTTACGTTATCACTGGTGGCCATTATTCCAGCACAGAAAAACCTCAGGCAAGGTTAATAAAAATTGATGAGGATGGAAATATTATTTGGGATAAATCATATGGTGAAATTTCATCTTTTGATTGGTGGATATCCATTGCCAACACCCCTGATGATAATTATATTATTGCAGGAGGAACAAATGGAAATCCATATGGAAAAGGTATATGGGGTCCTGACATATGGCTTATTAAGGTTGATAATAATGGAGATATAATCTGGAACAAAACATTTGGTCTACCAATTTTGAAGGATTATTCGCTATGTGCACAACCAACCAGTGATGGTGGTTATATTTTTACCGGTCATCTGTATGGAATTGGTGATTTTAATGATGGAACACATGCGCCCTTCAGTAAAATATGTTTGATTAAAACCGATGAAAATGGAAAAAAGGTATGGCGAGAACGTATACCTAAAACAGGCCATGGACGAACAGTTCGTGAAACAAGCGATGGTTATATTCTCTGTGGATTTGAGGGTAAAGGTCATGGTACAGGTTCCGAGTATGGCATCTTAATAAAAATAGATAAGAATGGGAAAATCTAAAAAATTAAAATCCCTTTTTTCTTTTTTAGTTATTCTTCGTTAATATAACATTTAAAGATCCAGTATAGGGATATATTTAGTGCTCCATTTGAAACATTTTTGTAATATTTTGTAATAAATGTTTGTAATTATTTTATATATTTTTGCTTTAATCCATACTAACAAAAATAATTGAGTGATATAAAATGCTAAAAGAGTTTTCCAGGAAAGGTTTGGTATTTGCTGTTATCCTTTTGTTTCTGGGCGTTTGTATTAAACCAGCAATAGCAAATGATATTTCGATTGAATCTGATTATTCTGAATTGGAAGAAATTGTAATACAATTTTACGAGTCAGATAAAACCTATATTCATAAAGTTATGTTAACTCAAGAACAATTAATAGAATTAGAGAATATAATTTATGATTTTAAGAATCAGTTAGGATCAGTTGATGATACAGTTGATACTGAGACTATTTATAAAAATGTCATTGTTTCTTTTGAAGAGTTTGGATTGCTTCCAGATGATATTAGCATTGATTATGCACAACGAATTGTAACAGGAAAGGAGCAAAATATTATGATTATTAAAGCACTTGAAAAGTTGTATAATAATAAACATAAAGTTTTAGATGAAAATGAAAACCTTTTTTGTTTAATATCAGGTGAAACCACAAAAACATTTTTTACAGGTCTTGTTCCTTTTTCAATTCATATACACTGTATCTTATTTTCTTCTAGGTATTTTCGTTTTTATTTTTTATTAAAGGATTATAATTATGAACTTTGGGAATGGTGGACATCAATTTTTAATAAATTTAGCATAAGATTGGTTGCTTTTAGGATGATTATTTGGTATATTTTAGCAGGAATTTTAAATTTTTTTCCATTGAAAATTGGAACTAATATTCATTATGGTGGATATGGGGGATATTATCGAGCTCCTCAGGAAGTTCCTGCAGAGGGATGGATTTGTACAAACGGTTTATTAGGAAAAAAGAATTGGTCAGGAAGTTTTTATGGAAATGTAATCGGATTTACAGGTATCAAAATCATTAAAGGTTTTTTTGATCGATATTATATTGGAACTGCACTAAAAATTAGAATTGAAAATAGTTCATTAGTTTAATGTTTTGTTCCAATAGTTATTAAATTATATTCCAATGTTGAAAAGATATCTAATTCTATGGGTTTAACCGAGAGCAAGTACATAAACAGGAGAAAAAAATTTAGATTGATTGGAAAAAAGCATCAAACTAAATCTGGATGTTCAGTTCTATTTATCTAAAATCATTCTTATTTCTTTTAAATTAGGTTATTGTAACATTTAAATATCCACCAATGGATTATTATTGTTGAGGGAGGAATAGCAGCTGATAAAGAAAATCCTCGTATTAGGTATAATAATTATTTTACTTTGTTTGAGTATTAATCCATCGGTTGCTATTAATACCCCTGTAAAAAAAATAAGTTCAGGTAATACTTTATATGTTGGTGGATCAGGTCCTGGAAATTACACATACATACAGGATGCAATTAATAATGCTAGCTTAAGAGATAGGGTCTATGTATATTCTGGTATTTATTTTGAAAATATTTACATAGACAAATCATTAATACTTCAGGGAGAAAATAAAACAACAACGATTATTGATGGGGGTGGTCAACACGATGTGATTCACATACAACCCCTAGCAGACAATGTCACAATCACACAGTTTACAATCCAAAATAGTGGGAATGTATATGGTGCTGGATTTGATGTTGGATTAGAAATTCATTCACATAATACCATTATCTTCGAAAACATCCTAACACACCATCCAAATATGGCAATGCAATTATTTGCCACGAATAATAACCAAATTTCAAATAATTATTTCATTGATAACAATCAAACAGCTCTAAATATAATGGCTAGTTCTAATAACATTATTTCAGATAATATTTTTCTAGATAATCATGCACAAGGAATATTTATAGATGCAATAGGTGAATCATCAAACAACAATATTCATCATAATCAAATAAAAAACAGTATTAGAGGTTTAATCACAAATCAACAAGGAAACAATATTCATCATAATGATTTTATAAATACATCAATTGCTGCAATTGCTAACTATAATTTATATAGGAGAACTAATTCAAAAAATACCTGGGATCATAACTACTGGGAAAATAGACATTTTCCAGGAATTAAATATATACCTGGTTTATTAGGTTTGATTAACTTAAATTTTGATTTTAATCCATCAAAATCGCCAAATATCCAATCTAATTTAGGCCAATATAGCATAAAATCAGATGGCGATATTATCAAATGGGCAGTACTTATTGGCGTTGGTTTTAATCCACATCAATATGTATATTCTAGAAGAGATCTTTATAAACTGAAAAAAATCCTTATCAACGGAGGTTGGGATGAGAATCATATACATATATTATTAGAAGAAAAAGCAACACGAGCAGCTATAATCAACTCATTTACCTGGCTTATAGATAATGGAATGGACGGGGATGACTTTTTATTTTTTTATTCTGGCACGCATGGTTACTATTTCCAAGACCGATCTCCTCTTGATGAACCAGATGGCAAAGATGAATTTATCCAACCCTTTGATTATGATTGGGAAACCGATGATTTTTGTATTACCGATGATGAACTTGCTAATCTTTTTAATTCATTGCCGGTTATTAATATGAGCATTATTATTGAAGCATGTCATAGTGGTGGTATGCTTGATGGAACTAATGATCTTAAAAAATCAGGTCGAATTGTTCTTACTTGTTGTGATGTTGAAGAAAGTGGTTTTCCAAATTCTATAAGAAGACGCTGGTTGTATTGTTATTATATTTGTAAAGGGATGAAAGGATTTGCTGATAAAAACCAAGATCAATGTATTTCTGTAGAAGAAACCCATTACTATGCTTATCCACGAGTTAAAATTAGATCAATTTTAGCAAATTTTATTCGTTTTCATAAACTTATTGTTCAGAATCCTCAGATCTATGATGGATGGCCAACAGAAGAAAACAACATTGATGATCTTAAAATCATTAATTTATGAAGTTACTCTTCTTTTATTTACACCAAAAAAACTATGGGCTTAGCCGAGAGAAACCAGCTCAAAAGGTGAAAATAATTTAGATTGATATGAATAATGCATCAATTTGAGTTTGGAAGCTCAGTTCTAATCCTCTAAAATCTTTTTTTTTTCTATTTTTAAATTAAAATTACACTTTTCTGTTTATTTTATCTTAAAATTTTTAAATGGATTGTCAATAAGTGGTAGGGAGAGGAAAAAATGAATAAATTTTTTATTTCAATTTTGTTAATAAGTTTTTTACTTTCTGGAATAAATATTCAAGGGCAAGAGAGTAATAATATATTTTTTGAGGATGATTGTAATTGTTCTCTGTCAGATATGGAATTAACAAGAACAATACTAGATACAAATGGTAGAGGTGTAGAATGTTGGTTTAAAAAAGCTCCAAAAACATGGATTCAACCTATGAAAATATCTCTTTTAAACAGTGCTGATGAGGCACAACAAGCTTTTGATAGCCAACTCATCATTCCAGAACCTGGTCAACCAGGAACATATAGTTTAGAAAAACAAAATGTTTATGATGCTATTGATAGCGGACTAAATTATCAGATTGTTGAAGATGAACTAACTGGGACACTTTTCTCCTTTATTTGGCGAGATAACCGAGGTTTTCAGGGGAGAAGAATTTTAATCTATAATGATGTCTACATTCTAAGAATTAAGGGAATAGATTTTGAAAGTGATACTGAGATAATTAATACAATGAATGAAGCTGAGGCTTGCTTGAAAGCTGTTGTTGATAGTAAAGGCTCTGTTGTAGAAGAAGAAAAACAAGAAGAGGAAATATCTGGGAGTTTTACGATTTATGATCGTCCACTAAGATATATGTATGTTATACTTGAATATGATGGGGAAATGTATGATGCCGTTACTGATGAGCATGGGCGATTTAATTTTACCGTTGATAAAAAAGATATTACTAACTATGAAATTACTTGTTATTTAGAATATTTTAGAGACAATATATCTTTTTTCTCGATTCATCAGCAAGATCAAGAAGAAATTATCAAAATTAGTTTCACTATTAAAAACTCTGAGATCGTATCAACAGTTTTAGATCTAGGGCAGGATGAAGGAAGATACACAATTTCTACAGATTCTTTGAATATTGAAAATATAAGATTTGATGATATATCAAAAAAATATTCAAATTTTAACGACTATGGTATTATTTATCTTCATTCATCTGAAGTTATTGAATTCTACAAGGATTATCTTGGTGAAAACATTGAACTTGAAACTCCAGTGGCCATAAAAACACGACTTGATAAGGGAATAAGATATGATTTTAAAGATGGTGAAAGTTGGATTGTAATTGATCCTGGAAAAACTCATTATAAAACCAAATTTGCCCCATCAAGTCGTGAATATCATGAGTTAAGCCATCATGCTATGAGAGCATTATATGGTGGAGAATTTCCAATATCCCCACCTAGCTTAGGGGTAGACATTAATCATGCAGGTTATAAGAATCCAAGTACTGCTGATTCTTTTGTTGAAGGTTTTGCTGTTTTTATGTCTGCGATTATTGGAGAATATTTTGAAAATTGGTGGACTGAAAATAAAAATCCTAGTCTAGTATCTCCAATGGCTAATCTTGAGGTAAATATTGAAGCTTGGGAGCGAGGTGGAGCTATTGAAGATCTAGCTGCAGCTGGAGTGCTTTGGGATTTATATGATGGTGATGAGCAAATTGAAAAAGCAGAACAATCTAGAGAAAAAAAGTTAAACAAATTCCAAGAGTTTATGTTTAAAAATGCTGATATTAATAATGATAATATTTTAACAAAAGATGAGTACATTGCAGTTTCTCTCTATGCTACGTATAATAACAATTATGTTAAAAATCTAAATGAAAGAGCATTGGACAATACTGAGTTGGCAAATCTTATTTCAAAAGAGGTTATTCCAGTCACAAATATCTCATTGTCCTTTACAAAGGAAGAAATAAATCAATTTAAAGAAGATTTGAATATCTCTTCTTATGATAATGATGTTAATGGTTGGTGGGATTCTAAAGAGTTTTCCTATTTCTTCGAAGAAAAGATTGGTGAAAGCGATGATTTAGATAAAATTTTTTCAAATTATGATGAAAATAAAGATAATAAAATCGCTGGAGATGAATTGGAAGGTCTGGCTGTTGGGGAATACTTACGAAAAGATTATTTTATTAAAGAAAATGATTTAGATGGAAACAATGAATTAAATCTCATAGAATTAGAAAATATTTCAGATTGGATAGAACCAAGATTGCTAGATTCACATCCTGATTTATCAAAGGATTTGGATAAATTAAAAAATGGAGCAAATTTTGATGATTATAAAAATTCATATACTGGTACTATTGATTATTCTGATGATGATAACGTAAGTATTGCCTTTTCAGATATATGGAAAATTCTAAGGGTAAAGCATAATGATTTTGCATCAGTCTATTCAGCTTTTATTTCATCGTTTCCCAATGAAAAAAATGCTATAGATGAAATTTTTAAAAACCATGGATTCTTTGCAGATATCAGTCCAGAAAATAAAAAATGGGATACTGGTGAGGAAATCGGAAGGGCAGCAAATGGTTCTTCGGCTACCAGACAGGCTAGAAGAAGTACAGAATTATCACAAGGGCAGTTTATTAATGTGGATAATCAAATTCCTTTTTACAATGTTACCATTGTCGTGTTTGATGGAATAGTATTCTTAAGTGATATAACAGACATTTATACAATTACAGTTCAGAATGACGATGGATTAGTGTATCTTCCTGTTCCGCCAGAGAGCTATAACGCATGGATTTATATTGAAGCAGTAGGTGTTGAAACAAAAAATCCAGCAACTTTTTCTTCCACAGAGTTTTATAATAAATATTACGAATCAGTTAGTCAAGGGTATTTTACAGAATATGCTTTTGAAACAGAAGGTGAAATACCTGTATTGGAAAAATCTTTAACAGAAATTGATTTTAAAAATGATAAGGATAGCAGTCCATCGATAGCAATGATTGAAATTTTCTTTTTAATTCTTATTGCTACTGTATTTATGTATTACAGAAGAACTAAAAAGATATGAATATTTAATTTACAATAGAGTTTGATAAATATAATCTTTTGTAAGAAAAATTTTAAGAGTTAATTTTTAATACCTATTCATAGTTATTTATTCAAATTCTGGAGGTATTATTTTTATGTCAGATGGTAAAAAGAAGGGAAAAGTGGAAAAAGGTGCTGAAAAAACTGGAGAAGTCGTTGGTAAAGGTGTAAAAACTGGAATAGGCGCAGTCAAAGGATTGGGAAAAGGTTTAAAAAAAGGTCTTAAAAAGAAATAAACTTAGATCAAATAAAAATCAATAAAAAAAATAAAAAACTTCAATCGAACAAAATTTTTCCTGTTGATCTCAATGGGCTTAGCCGAGAGCAAACACCTCAACAGGAGAAAAAAATTTAGATTGATTAGAAAAAAAGCATCAATCTAAATCTGGATTTTCAGTTCTATTTATCTAAAACCTTTCTTATTTCTTTTAGATGTGGTTATTGTAACATTTAAATAACCATAATAGGATTAAATATAATGAGGGAGGTTCATAGTATGAATAAAAAAAGTACCCTAGTAGGTAAGCTACTAGTAGTTGGAATTTTTATTTTTCTTATCGGAGCAAGTTTAGTATCAGGTTATGTTAGTAATTTTGTAAGAGATAATGTAAACAATAACAACCCAAATAATAGTAACTCTTCATCTACTATTGATTGGTGGCCGATGTTTCATCACGATTTGAATAATTCGGGGTATTCAACGTCTCCTTATGCACCAGAAGCAAATAATGTTTTGTGGACTTATCAAACTGATTATATGGTTAGTAGTTCTCCTGTAATTTATAACAATAAAGTCTATATCGGGGGACTAGATGAATATTTATATTGTCTGGATACTAAAACAGGTGCTCTGATATGGAAAGATTTTGTACCCGGAGCTGGTAGCGATCCATGTGTTGCTGATGGTAAGGTCATTTTAGGTTCTACTTATGATTATATTTATTGTTGGGATGCTGATACTGGTGAAAAAATATGGAGATTTTATAAAGATTATGGAGGTTCAGATAAACCAGCAGTATCGGATGGTAAAGTCTATATAACTTATTCCCAACAAAATAATAAAAATTTTTATGGTAAAATTAGCTGTCTAAATATTGATAATGGTACTGAGTTTTGGAATAGGATTTTTATTGATGGAACTATAAATCATGTTGCAGTATATAATGGTAAAGTTATTGTTCCTCATTATTATGGAAAATTATATTGTTTGGATGGTGAAACAGGAGAGATAATATGGGAAGCTAATACAGGAGGTGCTTATGGAACTCCTGCTATTGTAAATGGTAAGGTGTATGCTTCTGCAGATGGGATTAAGTGTCTTGATGTGGATACTGGTGATGAGATCTGGCATTATATTGGTGAATGGTCTTATTGCTCTCCTGCAGTTTCTTATAATAAAGTCTATTATGTTAGTTCAGATGGTAAAGTAATATGTTTAGATGCTTACACTGGTTATGAGGTATGGACTTATATTATTGGAAGTGAATATGAACATGCGTTTTCTTCTCCTGCTATTGCAGATGGAAAAGTGTATGTTGGTATATGGAGTAATGGGAATTTATTATGTCTCAATGCCTCTAATGGAGAATTCATATGGGATTATCCAGTGTCTCCAGGTAATCCTGGTCATTTATCTTCTTCTCCTGCTATTGCAAATGGTAGATTATATATTGGTAGTATGTTGACTGGTAAGGTTTTTTGTTTTGGAAATTCATCAACTCCACCAGATCTTCCCATTATAAATAGTCCAACCAAAATTAAGGTAGGTACCTCTAATAATTTTACATTTAACTCATTAGATCCTGAGGGTGATGATGTATATTATTACATTGAATGGGGCGATGGAAATGCTGAACTATGGATTGGTCCTCATCCTTCTGGAATGGACTTTGAAATTGCTCATACCTATGTAAAACGAGGAAAATATACAATCAAAGCAAAAGCTATAGATATTTATGGTTATGAAAGTGACTGGTCAGAATTTGAAATTACTATACTAAGAAGTAGATTATCTAATCATTGGATATTAGAACTAATATATAGATTTCTGATGCGGGAGGTAATTATATGTTAGATTCTAAGTCTTTTAAAATATATCTAGTAATAGGGATAATCTTTCTATTTCTTGGATTGAGTATTTCCCCATCAGCTTCTTTTATTTCAATAAAGAAATCTTCTACACCAATGTTTAATGGTAATACTTTATATGTTGGAGGTTCAGGACCTGATAACTATACAAATATTATTGATGCCATTGAGGACGCTTTAAACGGAGATATTGTTTTTGTCTATAATGGAGTGTACTATGAGAACATTTTGATAGATAAATCAATTTATCTTATTGGTGAAGATAGAGATAATACAATTATTGATGGTAGTCAAATTGGAAATGTAATTTATATATCTGCTGATTGGGTGAATGTCAGTGGATTTACATTGCAGAACAGTTCGGAGGGATGGGACAAAGGTGGGATTATGATTTACTCAAGTCATACCACCATTTTTGGGAACATCGTCATGAATAACTATAATGGTATTTGCATTATTTCTTCAAGTAATAATAATATTACTGGTAATTATGTCATATACAATAAAATGGCTGGTATAGATGTTCGTTACTCTAGTTACAACAACATCATAATAGATAATACTGTTCAAAACAACGATGATGGGATTTATCTCTATGATTCCAGTGACAATAATCTAATAGATAACACCGTTTCAAACAACTACAATAATGGTATACTCATTTACTCATCTAGTGACAACCTTATCTCAGACAACATTGTAACAAACAATTATTACGGCTTATGTTTAAAATCCTCTAGCAGTAACAATAACATAATATCAGACAACACTGTCTCAGATAACCAACGTACTGGTATATATCTCGATGGTTCTGACAATAATTTCATCTCAAACAATACAATTTCATACAACCAAAGAACAGGAATAGGAATATATGCCCATAGTAATAATATCAGAACTAATACCATCTCAAATAACTACGATAATGGTATTTACCTCTGGGGCTCTAGTGACAATAATATCATTGGCAACACGATTTCAAATAACAGTTATGGTATATGCCTTGCTGGTTATTCCACTAATAACAATATTTATCATAATAACTTCCTAGAAAATATGATATTTGATGCCTATGGTCAATATGAAATATTTGAAAATACATGGGATGATGATAAATATGGAAACTATTGGTCAGACTATGAAGAACGATATCCAGTCCCTTAATAAAACAATGGACTAAATCTACTTCATCAACAACTATTACCAGATTCGAAGTAACATATAATTTGTTGTTAAGTTGGTTTTTAGAACATTTTCCAATACTGGAAAGACTGCTGAGATTTATATTATGAGTAAAATGTGGTAAAACCATCAATCTAACAAAATTACCCCTGTTGGAATCAGTGGGCTTAGCCGGATTTGAACCGGCGACCTCCGCCGTGTGAAGGCGACGTCATAACCACTAGACCATAAGCCCCTTTCTTATCTTTTGTATTAGGGTAATGGTTATTAGGTTTACTAAAATTGACCACATATCTTTTTTATAATATCAATTGAATCTTCTCCAAATTATTATAAATTAATAATTGTTTTCATAATTGAGATGGGTACTCAGAATCTTATTAGAATTATTTTACAAAAGGTAATATTAAAATGAAAAAAAATATCAATATCAGTCTATCATTGAAACTAACCCTTATAGTAATTGTTGTTTCAGCAATTACAATTGCATCAATTGGCTTTGTTAATCTTTATTTTTTCAATGTTAATTATGAGGACGTATTTTTTGAAAACCCATATTATGAGACATCATCATCTCACATTCAAGCTTTAAATGCAATAATTGGAAATAGTACAAATCTAAATGACAAGAATATTTTAAAAAATAAAACCGATGAATTCCTTAAATCAATTCCACCTGATTATAGTGATAATATCTTGAAAATTACTGTAAATCTTGCTAATGAAGAAGGGAATCTTTTTATTTTTTATTCAACGGAAAATGAAACAATTGGAGAAAATTCAAACCCATATATTCAAGGTTCAGAAAAGGATACTATAGCATGTAATATTAATGCATTTGAAGAGGACC
>WOR8_10002167_pt1 | contig 19584 bp, 11 predicted proteins | sample DeeMarSeWOR38_10_FD_19890 | JGI IMG/M metagenome (IMG submission 19890)
GACATACTCCTGAAGGCATCTGGTTTAAGAAACGCGCAGAGGAGGTCGGTTTCAAACAAGCGGTCGCTGAACGTGACTCGGGAGATCCGATTCCTGGCAGTAAAAAATGAACTCGAAGCAATCGAGCGCTTTTAAAAACTGGAGATATTCATTATTACCCCGGTCGTCAAATTGATCGGGTTCCGAAAATTTTGAAAAAGAGTAAATTCATTCTTGATTCATTTTACATCTGCCTTTTTTAGATTTTCCATTTCGATTTATCCACAAGCCATCCAGTCTTTTTCAAAAAATATTCAAATTGTGGCCCCACCGCCAATAGAATTTGACGCTTAATAATACACCGTGGTATTTATCTTTTGTTGTTCGATATTCTCGATATTCGTTTTAAAACCTTAAAAAAGAGGTGCCACCATGGCAGATGAAGGTTTTAAACGCAAGCTCACCGCGATTCTCAGCGCCGACGTTGTCGGTTACAGCCGGCTGATGACTGATGATGAGGAAGCCACCGTCCGAACACTTACCTCCTGTCGCACAGCAATTAATGACCTCGTCCAACAATATCATGGGCGTGTTGTGAATTCACCTGGTGACAATATCCTGGCTGAATTTACCAGTGTCGTGAATGCGCTTCGTTCCGCTTGGGATATACAACAGGAGGTTAAATCAATAAACTCTGAGTCGCCTGAAAATCGTAAAATGAATTTTCGAATAGGCCTGAATCTCGGAGACGTGATTGAGAAAGAGGATCAGATTTACGGCGATGGGGTTAACATCGCTGCCCGATTGGAAGAATTGGCTGAGGAATGCGGTATTTGCATTTCAGGTACCGTATATGATCATGTTAAAAACAAACTTCCTTTCAGATACGAATATCGGGGCAAGCAACTAGTCAAGAATATCAAAGAGCCTATAAGGGTTTATAAGGTTTTAGTAGAAAAAGATGTTGATGAACTCATTTTAGATAAAAAACTTGAGCTGCCTGAAAAGCCCTCAATTGCCGTACTGCCCTTTGTAAACCTTAGTGGTGATCAAGAGCAGGAATATTTCAGCGATGGGATAACTGAGGATCTCATCACGGACCTATCGAAGATTTCAAGCCTGTTTGTCATCGCCCGAACCTCTGTTTTTTTTTATAAAGGGAGGACAAAGAAAATAGCGGAAATCGGACAGGAACTTGGGGTTCGGTATGTGTTGGAGGGCAGTATCCGTAAGGCGGGTAGCAAAGTTCGAGTCACCGCTCAACTGGTGGATGCGACCACGGAGGGGCACCTGTGGGCCGAACGTTATGACCGGGATCTGAAAGACATTTTTGCACTGCAAGACGAGGTGACGCAGAAGATAGTAGCGGCTCTGGCACTGAGGTTGACGGAAGATGAGCAACAGCGTCTGTTGGACAAGTATACAGACAACATGGAGGCCTATGACTGCTACTTGCGGGGGGTGGAGTATTTTCCCATAAATCGTTTAACTAAAGAGAAGAGCATCTTGGCACGAAAAATGTTCAAGAAGGCTATTAATCTGGACCCCAATTTTGCGGCAGCATATGCGGTCTTGAGTTTGACCTACAGCCAAGAGTGGCTCATGGGCTGGAGTCAAGACCCTCAGTCTCTTGAGAATGCCTTTGAGCTTGCTCAAAGGGCAATAGCCTTGGATGAATCACTGCCGTTAGGCCACGCCATGTTGGGAGAGGTCTATCTGATGAAAAAGGAGCATGAGAAGGCTATTGATGAACAAAAAAAGGCAATTGCCCTTAGCCCGAATGATGCTGATGGGATTGCGGGTCTGGGGGGTATTCTGACTTGGGCTGGAAGACCAGAGGAAACTATTGGGTTGGTAATGAAAGCGATGCGTCTGAACCCCAGGTATCAACCCGAGTATTTATGGAATTTAGGCCATGCCTATTACTTAATGGGTCGCTATCAGGAGGCGATTGAAATTCTTAAAAGAACTCGTGACCGTGATCCGGATTATCTGCCTCCTCACGTTTATTTGGCCGCCAGTTACATTAATTTTGGGCAGGAGAAAGAAGCTCGGGCTGAGGCGTTAGAGTACGATAGACTGAGCTTTCAAACTCCCATCGAAGCTTGGAGACATAGGCTCCCCTATAAAAATCAAGCGGTGCTAGAGCACCTGTTTGACAACCTGCGAAAAGCAGGGCTACAATGATTTAATTCATACAAAATGAAATATTCGATCCTTTATTCCAAAATTCTTGTAATCGTTATTATATGTTTTCAATTTTGGCAAATTCAGCATATTCGGTTGATAATGGTATGTTAAAAGAAACTTACGACTTAATGCTTGTAAGGGGGTTTTTATGATTGTTGATTGCCATTATCATCTTGAACGGAGGTTGTTAACTGACGATGAATTGTTGAAAAAAATGGATGAATGCGAAGTGGATAAAGTCGCCTTAATGGGTGTAATAAACGAACCGATCCATAAACCTCCAGAGTTTCTATTAAATATTTTGCGTTTCACATTAACACACCGTTCCTTTCGTTTTTTAGCAAAAATTCTTGCTGCCAATTTCACTTCTGAAGGTGACATAAAACTTCCCACAGGCATTTTTCATCTTTATCCAAATCCCAAAAACGAGCCCATATTCCAAGCCGTAGCAGACAAGCCTGATAGATTTATAGGCTGGGTATTTGTTAACCCTAAAGGAGGAACTGATCAAATCCAGGAGTTAAAGAAGTGGAAAGACAGCCCCGGCTTTGTAGGTGTTAAAGCCCATCCTTTCTGGCATCGCTACGAGCCTGTTGAGCTGCTTCCAATTGCTGATCAACTGGTCAAAATGGGTAAACCCCTTCTTATTCACGCCGGATTTGATGAGCATGGGGATTATGATGTTCTTTTACAAAAAGTTTCTGGCCTAAAGCTTATCCTGGCGCATGCAGGTTTTCCTCTTTATTTCGATACATGGAAAAAAATCAAAAATAATAAAAATGTCTATGTTGATCTTTCCCAAACAAGTTATCTTAATGACCGGACGACAAGGCAGGCGATTGAATATCTTGGTGCAGAAAGATGCCTATTTGGAACCGATGGGCCTTATGGCGTCCATGGAGATGATGATTTATTTGATTACTCATTTATAAAAAGAAGGATTGAAAGATTATTTCCTGACAAAGAAATTCAAAAAAAACTCCTTGGAGAAAACTTTTTAGAGCTTATCCAAATATAATCGTAAAATTAACCAGGCGGAAAACAACTGCGGTCATAGCAATGCTCCACACTTGCTGCTGGTCATTACCCTGTACGGTCACTGTGATTCAATTTACTCGTTCTTATCATTTTAGATCACTATCTTTTGTGCGGGCTTTGTTGAGGTATTGCTCCCACTCCATCGGCAGGAGTTGTTTTTTGGTGGTGTTGCAGGTTTTGCAGCAGGGCACCACATTGCCCCGGGTGCTTTTGCCGCCGCGTGAAATCGGCACGATGTGATCCATGGTCAGCGCTTTGGGCGGGGTTGCGCTCCCGCAATAGTAACATTTACCTTTTGCCACCCGGCGTTTCCACCACTGGGACTCCCGCAGCTCCCGGGCCCTGCGGCGTTCGCGCTTTAGATCCGTTTCTGCCAGATTGTAGGCAAAAGGGTCGATGGATTTTCTTTTTGTCATGGTTATCTCACACCCGCTCCGTTTGGTCGCTGGAGTCACAGAGGGCACGGAGAGTTTTTTTGGGTTTTCTTTTAATGCGAGTGTTTAGTATTTAGTGTTTAGCGTAAAAAAATCAGATGCCCCGTCCCTAATTTCAAACTAAACACTAAACACTAAATACTAAACACCAAACACTTTTTATCTTCACCTTTTGAGATTTTATTTATCGTGCCCATTTAAAACATTCGCCAGCCAATTGTGAACTTCCTGTTTTAAAATTTCATAAAAAGCATCCGAGCCGCCCAGGCCGCGGCGGCCGAAAAAATAGTTTATTTCAAGCATCAGCGGTTTGATGTATTCCTTGACCGGCGCAAAGATGACATCGAAGCCGGCCAGGTTGATGCCGGTTTTGTTGCAAAGGTTTTTGACAAATACCTTTGCGACGTTTTGCCGCTCAGGCTCTAATGCAGCATCGATACGCGCTCCGCGGGATACACCGGACAGAAAAGCATCGGTGCTTTCCTGAATCCGCCAGTATGAAATCAGAGTCCGGCCGATGATGACCACCCGCAGGGTTTTGCCTTCGGTGGGCACGTATTCCTGCAGCAAAAAGCCCTTTTGACCTGAGCGTTCAAAATCAGCGGCATTTTGTAAAACGGTTTTAAGATCTCTCCGGGAATTTATCAGGTAAACGGTTTCGCCTTCACCCCCCCAGTCAAATTTAAAAACATACGGCAGCTCGAAGGCAATATCTTTTAAGTCGTCGCCGTATTGCCGCCTGAAATCCGCCAGCGAAGCATATGTTTCGGCGTGCGGATGGGCCGTGCCGTTTTTTTGAAACAGCCGCATCTGGCCGATTTTGCCGGGATAATTAAAGCGGATTGCATAGTCGGGAAATACATGCCGGCAGTTGTCTCTGGCCATTTCATACAGGGATTGACGGCATCCCTGGGGCAGAATAACGGCTTCGGCCGCCTTTACGGCGGCAATATCATCGGCGCCGGGCTCCCGCCCGGCACAGATGATATTTTTGTCGGCTTCAAATAAAGGATGAAAAGAAACGATCATAAATAATTAGCTCATAGCTCACAGCGGATAGCCCAAAGAAAAAAGGTTAATCTTGGCCGTCAATTAATCATTTCTGGGTAAAAATAACAAGATTTTCAATTATGTCAAATATTTCAGTGAAATGTGCAAAGGGCGTATTTTAGGAAGAATTCTAAGATGGTCGGGCGAACTTTGATTTGACGGGGATACGTCTTGGTAAAGAAGTAATAATGCCAGAAGATTCAAGTATCGGTTTTATTCAACTGCAGCAAAATAATGGATCCGATTACGATAAGCCCGCCGAAGATCTGCCATGGTTCCATTATTTCACCCAAAAAAATACTTGCGATAACACCTGCCGATATCGGTTCCAATGTTGCCGTAATACTGGCAGGAGTTGGTCGTATTCTTTTGATGCCTTCGAAATAGAGCCCGAAGGGCAAAACGGTTCCGAAAATACCAATAAATAAAATCCAGCCCCATTGCACCGGCGAGTATCTGTGCAGCATCGCTTCCAGTGGCGGGTTCAGGATATTCCACATCAGCGCAGCGAAAAGCATGCCATAGAGCAAAACCGTCCAGGGCGTATATTTGCGCATGCCGTACTCACTTAAAACCGAATATACGGCAAATGCCACGGCGGCCAGCAGACCGCTGATAATTCCGGTGCGGTTTAATTCCAATAGCTGCAGATTATAAGCGCCGACCACTAAATAACATCCGACCAATGTCCCGAAAATGGCCAGGATACTTATACCGCCGATTTTCTGCCGTTGGACATAAACGACATAAAGCGCGACGAATACCGGTCCGGTGTAATGAAGCAATATGGCGGCGGCCACGTTAATTTTGCTGATAGCAAACAGATACAGAAACTGGGCCGCACCAATTCCAAAAACACCCAGGGCCAGGAAATAGGGCAAATCCTTTAGAGATATTTTAAGAAGCGCCGAATGTCTCAAACACAGCCATATCAGCAGGCAGGTAAACGCCAGTGTGGTTCTTAGTTGAATCAGTTGATAGGGGGTAATTCCGGAATGAAAAAGGAACTTGGCGGATGTTCCGGATACAGCAAACAAAACGGCCGCCAGGGCAACATAGAAATATCCGAGCTTGCCGGATTGTCGACCAACGCTATTCATATTGATTATGGTTTCTTTTCCTTTTCACCGGTAAACGAAAAATATAATAAGATAGCAGCTAAGATTGCATAAAGGGCCATGCCTACAAAGGAAAGTAAACTACCATCTGCTGAATAATTGGTTCCTGCTCCGGCTGGGAACTGATCCATCTTGCCTGCTAACGAGGCAATTTCGCTATCCGTCAGGCTATCGACTCGGGATAGCGCTTCCTCGGGACTGATTCCATATGCCTGAATTTGAGCCATCACATCCGCCCTACTGAGAAAGGCGCTTACTCGCGCCCGGGCAGAAAGTTGCTTAGAATCCTGATGAATGACGTATTCAGTGGTTATCATAACGGCCCGCGCAGGGGATCGCGGAAAGCATATTAGGAATGTTGAAATCAACACGGCTAAACCAATAACTTTTCTGTACCGAAATATCTTTTGCATGTTCCCCCCCTTTTTTATTGATAAACGTTCATTCGGGTTTTATAGCAAGAATTCTAGTTTGCAGCTTCTGCTCTTCGGATCCAATTTGTGGAGATTTATTTTAAAAAGTCAACAGTTCCTTTTCATATTTCTCTACCCATCCGCTGGCACCGCATTCTTTGAAAATCTCAATTGCCCGGCCCAAGTTTTCTTTCGCTTCCAAATTTTTGTTTTTCCGTTTAAAGAGCTCAGTGCAAATAACATAATCCATGCCCAGGTTCCATGTTTGCCCATTCTTTTGATCGGCATCCATGGCCTTTTGCAGCCAGTTTTCTGCTTTTTGAAAATTCGGCCTATCAGCAGCTAAAAGTATTTGACTGATCCCCAGGGCCATTGGACCTTCAAGTGCTTTTATTTTATTTTCATGTTCATAGTTGTATATTAATTCAATATTTACATCCTTTTCATATTGCATTGCCTGAATGACCGCTAAGGCTATCTTATTTATATATACTGCAGAATCCCCTGCGCCGCGATTTTCCATTATCGCGATGGCTTCGGCAAAATAGTCCTTCGATTTCTGGTATTGCTCTTTTTCCAAATAAATCAGGCCTAAATAGCGACTTGCCAGAAAGCCGGATACATAATCAATCTTTTTGCAATATTTCTCACCATGTAAAAGATGTTTTTCCGCTTCATCTAAAAATCCCTTTAAAAAGCAGGAAATACCATGATGAACGTAAGCTTCGGCTTTTGACATGGCATCGCCACTTTCTTCAGCTATAGTTAAACCGTCAAGACTGGTCTGATAGCCCAGTTCGGCATTTCCTTGAGTATTGTAAACGGTATTGGCGATGCAGCTTTTCATTATCGATATGCTCCAGGTAAGATTGGCTGCTTTGCTGATTTCAAGGGCTTTATTTAAATGATGAAGCGCTTTTTCGAATTCACAGTTCTCGGCATGCGCGTGGCCAAGCCAGTGGTTTGAGATCCACAATGACGCCCAATCGTTTGATTCCTCTGCAATTTTTAGCCCATCTTCAAGGTATTGGATGCCCGTAGGGTAATTTCCCTCCACCGCGAACATATAGGTTCCAGTTATTGCTTTTATCTGGGAAATTCTTCTTTTATATTTTTGTTTTGATGCCAGATCAACAATCGGCGCTACCACCGCATTGGCCTTCGAAAGATAATATAACTGGTTGTAATAGAGCCCGAGCGTGACTCTGGCATCAATGAGTTCTTTCTCTTTCTCCTCAGATTTGGGCAAGCGTTCAAGACACGTCACTCTTTTATTGCCATAGTAAATGGCATCCTTATATGAGGCTGCTTTTCGGGCTCTTTTGGCCGCCAGTTTTGAGTAGTCTGCCCCCTTCTCATGGTTTTCGCTTTCAAAAAAATGCTCGGCCAATACGCCATAGTGCTCAATGATGTTGTCCTGGTGCAGCGCCTCTATGGCGTTGCCGATCCGCTCATGCAGTTGTTTTCTTTTTTTGGTCAAGATCGAGTCGTAGACAACTTCGCGGGTCAAGGCATGCTTGATGATATAGGTGGATTGAGGATATATACCTCTTTCATAAAGAAGCTCTGAGTCCTTCAGGCGGGATAGGTGATGGATCAGCTCATTTTCGGCCATCCCGGTGACCCCTTTTAGAAGCCGGTAGCTGAATTCCCTCTCTATCGCCGATCCGGTTTGAAGCACCTCTTTGGTGCCGTCGGGCAATGAGTCTACCCTGGCCATGATGACATCCTGGATAGCGGAAGGGATAACCACATCTTGGATTTTTTTTGATAAGCTATAGAAATTGTCACTTCTTTCGACCACTCCCAGGTCCCTGAGAGATCTCATAAATTCTTCAATGAAAAAAGGTATTCCTTCTGTCTTTTCCAGAACGAGCTCCCCAAGGTCGGGGGTGAACGCTTCCGTACCCAGAATGTGGGAGATCATGGCAAGGCTCTCCCGGTTGGACAACCGGTTCAGGTTCACCTGACTGTGATAGGACCTTGCGCCCCACGAATGCACAAACTCAGGCCGATAGGTATATATCAGAAATACCCTTGCCCCGGCGATGCTGCCTAAAAGGTCTTCCTGTGATTCTTCAGAGCTTTTATCGATCCAGTGAAGGTCTTCGATCGCCAGGATTAAGGGGCGGATCTCCGAGCCTTTCAATATAATGCGTTTTAATGCCTCAATCGTCCGGTCTTTGCGGGCCTCCGGGCTCATGGCTATTTTGTCGATGCCGCTGTCTTTTACCGATAAAAGTTCTAGCAAATATGGAGAAGTGGAGGCTTCCTCAAGGCCCAAGGCTTTCAGGCCCATAGAGACTTTATTTCCGATTTCTAAATCGTCATCCATGTCCTGAATATCAAAGTTTGATTTCAGAATGTCGATTAAGGGATGATAGGCAATGCCCCGGCTGTAGGAAAGACATTTGCCTTCCAGAAAGGTGACATTCTCATTGGCCACGGCCTTTCTAAACTCATATAATAGCCGGGATTTCCCGACACCGGCCTCTGATATTATGGACAGGGCCTGACCGTGACCTGCTTTTACTCTCATATACCCATCCAGTAGCAGCTCCAGCTCGCGCGCTCTCCCCACCAAAGGGGTCAGGCCTCGCTCGGCACTGACATCAAACCGGGTTCTGCGGGTACTTGGCGCAATAACTCGATAAACGCTAACCGGTTTCTCTTTGCCTTTAACCCTTTTTTCTCCTAAAGCCTCAAACCGGAAGAAACCTTCGGTAATTTTGAAGACGTCCTCGCTCGCATATGTGGTCCCCGGTTCCGCTAAACCCTCTATTCTGGATGTCAGATTCACCGTGTCCCCAACAGCCTTAAATTCCACCCGCAGGTTATTTCCCAGGGTGCCTACGACCACGGGGCCGGTATGAATTCCAACGCGCATTTTAAGTGGCGGGAGATTTTTTTTCTCCTGTTTCATCATATCATTGAATTTTGCCATTTCTCGGTGAATGGACAAGGCAGATCTGATAGCGCGTTGCGAGGCATCCTCCAGGGCAATCGGTGCTCCGAATAATGCCATAATTCCATCGCCCGTCATTTCATTTACAGTCCCGTCATAATCATGGACCTTGTGGATCAGGATCTCATAAACCTTATCCATAATCGCATAAGCATCTTCAGGGCCGAGCTTATCAGAAAGTTGGGTAAACCCTACCATATCGCAGAACATTACGGTGACTTGCTTGCGTTCTCCCTCTATCCTATCTCTTTGTGCCAATATTTTCTCAGTCAGACCTTTGGGGAGATACCGTTGAATTTTGTCTAATTTCTCATCAAAGGAAAGTTCTTTTTGAGCGGGTTCTGAGGGAAGATTGAGGTTGTGGCCGCATTCACCACAGAATTTATCACCGGGGAGATTCTCACTGCCACATTGCGGGCACATGAGTAAAAGCTTTGCCCCGCATTCGCGACAAAATTTCCGGATATCAGGATTATCTGTCTGACACTTTGGGCACTGCATATTGATGCCCTCCACGAATTGTTGGGGAAAAAACAATTGGGGAAACGATAAAAAGGCGTTGGATGGTAAAATTTTAAATATCGTAATTCGTATTTAATGTCAATTATACGGACACGCAATATATGGTGGTTGGATGGCAGGAAGAAATGTTGCGTTATCTTGCTAAAAAACCAAACATCAGGGGGATAGCCACATCCCCCGTCTTTTCTCTATATTCCGTAGTGTTTTGTCTAAATAAAAAACTTCGAGGGTGGCTTCGTTTTGTTCCGCCTCTTTTTCACTCCGGAGAATTTCCGTTGCGGTTTTCCTCTCCACTGCGAGTGGCCTTCACGATTTGGCGCTGATGATCCGTAGTCAAAAGTTGATAAGGTGCGTTGCTCGATTTCAGAGCCGATAATTTGATTGATGGCGCGCACCATATTTTTGTCTTCTCCGGTAACAAGGGTAAACGCTTCGCCGCTGCGAGTTGCCCGGCCGGTCCTTCCGATGCGGTGAATGTATGCATCGGGCGTGGAAGGGATATCATAGTTGATGACATGCGAAATCCGGGTAACGTCAATGCCGCGAGCGGCGATATCGGTGGCCACCAGAATCTGAAAGGTCCCGTCGCGAAAGCCGTCCAGTGCTGCCTGGCGGCGGGTCTGGGAAAGGTTCCCCTGCAGTGAAGCCGATCGGTATCCTGCGGCAACCAGCTTTTTCCCCAGGCTCTTGGCGCGATGTTTGGTTCGGGTAAAGACCAGCACCGACCGGGTATGGGTGTTTCCCAGCAGCGTTAAGAGCAGCGCCGTTTTTAAATGCTGGGCTACCGGGTAGAGTGCGTGGCTGACCGTATCCGCAGGTGCGGTGATTCCCACCTTGACGGTGGCCGGATCTCGCAGGATATCCCCGGCCAAGCGACGGATTTGGAGGGGCATGGTAGCCGAGAAGAGCAGCGTCTGGCGTCTCACTGGAAGCTGTTTTAAAATTCGCCGGATATCAGGCATAAATCCCATGTCGAACATCCGGTCGGCTTCGTCTATAACCAGCACTTCCAGTTGGGAAAGATCGATGCTATGACGTCTGATATGGTCAAGAAGCCGGCCAGGACAGGCAACCACAATATCGGCATGCTTCAGTTTCTGAATCTGCGGATTAATTCCCACACCACCATAAACCGTAACACTTCTTATGCGCGTCTTACCACCCAGGGTTTCGATCGCCTGATGAATCTGTTCGGCCAATTCACGGGTGGGGGCGATTATCAGGGCGCGAACGCATCCGTTTGCGCCCCCCACCAGTCGATTGAGTATCGGCAGAGCGAATGCCGCTGTTTTACCGGTGCCGGTTTGAGCCAGACCCATGACGTCGCGGCCACTAACGACCTGCGGGATTGCCCGCGCCTGAATCGGGGTCGGGGTTTCATAACCCGCCGCTGCAATGCCTGCGGCAACGGAGGGATGAAAATCAAATGTTTCAAAGTTCAAAAAATACCTTCTTTCCGTGTTCCAATAAAAAAAGCCCCGGAGTTATTCCGGGGCTTACGTGATTTTTAGTTACAACCAGGAACACTGTTAATTTGGGGGGACCATACAGGTAGTTGGAATTGCTGTCAAGTCAATTATCTAATATTTTAAAAAAAACAAAATATCCAGATATCGTACCTAAGCAACACCATTTAAAAGAATTTTTTTAATCGGATCTGCATTTAGAAAGCCTGACTTCAGCTCATTGTCAGACAGACGGTTTGCCGTGCTGTTGATCAGGTCGGCCGCCAGTCCCCAATTTTCCCTTGCCTCGCTGAATCTTCCCGCATTGTGGAAAGCCGATGCTAAAGAGGCATACGCCTGCCACAGCTGGCGTGGGTTACCCACTTCTTCGAAGAGGTGAATCGATTCTCTCAGGTAATTCAGCGCATTTTCAAACTCATTTTGGTTGAGAAGCAACTCGCCTGCCAGGCGTAAAAAACATCCCTGCCGCTTTTTCAGGAGTTTGTCCTTTGCCAATTTGAGGTTTTCTTGAATGATGCTATCGGCCTGAGTCGTGTCGTTTCTAAACAGCAGAATTTGGGCAGCTAAATAATTCATGCGGGATTCCCATTGGTGACGGAACCAGTTAAAATCTTCGCCTTTCGCCTCCACCTTTAGAGCTTGTATCCCTTTCCAGGCGTCGTCCAAATTGCCCTGGTCAAAATAATTCTCCATTAGATTAATATGACTCTGAGCCAGCATTTCAGCATATTGGTGTCTGCCCATGGGGTATTTTATCAGAAGACCGCGAGCAATTTCTTCTCCTCTTCGATTTAGCGCCGCTGCGCGCTCAATGTTATGGATTTCCCCGTAACAGTAACCCAAACAGTTGTACAGACATGCGAGACGTATCGAGACGCCAAATTTTTCGCAGACATCGATCCCGTCCTTTAAAATCGCAATTCCCTCCTCAATTCTCCCGGTCTCTGCCAGAGCAATGCCTCGGATAAAAATAGCATAGCTCATTGCTGTCATATTAAACATCTCACGCGCTATTTCAGGGACACCCTCGGTCAACTCGATGGTCTTTTGCGGCCGGCCAATCCACCGCTCAGTGGCTGATCGAATTGCGCGTGCATAGGTGATTACTTCGAGATCCCCGGCTTCCGCTGCCATTCTTTCGGCTTCAATGTGAATTTGCTTTGCTTTGCGAGGCCGGCCGTCAAGAATCATACGGCTACCCATTGACGACAGAATGGAGCTCTCCAGGGCTTTGTCGCCCATCTCCTGGGCTCGAGCAATGCCTTCTTTTAGAATACTTTCAGCTTCGGCTTTTACCGGCCACTGAAGCATCAAGAAGCTAGATGTAAATAAATTCTCCTTTTCGTAGTCAATAAAGCCATACTGTCTGCTGAGATCGACGGCCTTGCCGCATGCTTCCACACTCTTTCCTACGGCGCCGATTTCCATGTACGCATGAGTGAGCCCTGTATGTATGCGAATCTGTGCTTCTGCGTCCAATGCAATATTATTCGCTTCAGCCACCATCAGTGCCTTTTCAAGGAAATCACAGGCAGTCTGAGCGGCACTATGTTGATTTGATTTTTCACCGGCCAATATCAAATAATCGATTGCCTTTTTTTCATTGCCGCTGCGCTCGTAATGATAGGCGAGCAATTCATAGTGTTCCTCGAGCTGTTGGGCATAAATTTCTTCGATCGCCTGGGCGATGCGGCCGTGGAGCTCTTTGCGTCTCTGCTTTAATAAGCTCTCATAGGCGACTTCCTGGGTCAGTGCGTGTTTGAAAATATACTCCAGCTCCGGATAGAGAACTTTTTCATAAAGAATTTCCAGTCCAACCAGGTTGGTCAGATGAGCCCTTAACTCATCTCCCAGCGCCATCGTATTTTTGAGTAGACGAAATGCGAAATCCCGACCGATGACGCTTGCCACCTGAATCGTTTTTTTGAGATCGACGCTTAATCGGTCAATCCGGGCTGCTAAAACGCCCTGAATGGTACGGGGAATTTCCAATTTGTCGATGGGCTGCACGGATGTATATGTATCGCCTTTCCTTACAAGTTCCCCACGGTCCAGAAGCTCTCTGACTGTCTCTTCGACGAAGAAAGGGTTCCCGCTTGCCCTTTCTATCAGTTTTTTTTCGAGGCCCGGCTCTAAAGCAACCCCACCGAGGATGTTGCGCATGAGCCGGATAGAAGAATTAGAGCTCAGGGTCTCAAGCCCCAGTCTTTGATAATGGGCTCCTTGCGCCCATGTAGGAGCGCCTTCAGGGCGGTAATTTGCAATCATAAGGATCGGGCTTTTAACGAAAGACCGTGAAAGATAGGTGAACAACTCTTCAGAAATTTTATCCATCCAGTGGACGTCATCTATAAAAAGAACCAGGGGTTTCTTTTCGCTGATTGTAAAAAGAAGGTCTTTAACCGCTTCAAAAGTGCCAAATTTGCGGCCTTCGGAATCAAGCAAACCCAATATAGAGTCATCCACCTGCAGCGAAAGTAGATTCCGGTAAAATGGGATCATCGATGCAAGACCGTCGGTGGCTTTCTCCTCGATATGCCTCGAGACATCTTCTTCAGCCATTCCTTCTGCGATTCCAAAGGCCCCTTTGACCACATCGATCACCGGCAGAAAGCTAATGTTGCGGCCATAATGGATACAGATTCCGCTAAGAAATGTGGCTTCATTACCAAGCGTTTCCCGAAACTCATATACCAGGCGGCTCTTTCCGACACCGGCCTCACCCACCACATCCACTATCTGGGCGTCACCATTTTTAGATTTTTTAAAAGCGGCCTGCAGGGCTTCCATTTCGGGACCGCGCCCGACGAATTCAGTTATACCACGTATTAAAACCGCCTCGAAGCGGGTACGCACACCGGGCCGCTCCGCGATCACACAGTAGGTTGGCTGCGCCTGGGATTTGCCTTTTAGCTGGATTTCCCCTACAGGCTTGTCTTGAAAGTAATCCCGGATGATATTTCGTGTTTCCTGGCTTACCCACACTTCTGCGGGGTTGGCGTTCTGTTGAATTCGGGCAGCGAGATTGGTTGTATCTCCTACAGCAGTATAGTCCATCCTTAGATCGTCGCCGATAGAGCCCACGATTACCGGGCCCGAGTTCAGGCCGATTCTCATACTAAATTCAATCCCGGTCTTCTTTTTTATCTTTTCACCATACCCGCCCATCGCTTTTTGAATGGATAATGCGGCCGTACAGGCTCTTTGCGCATGGTCCTCATGGGCAAGCGGCGCACCAAAAAGCGCCATGACGCCATCACCGGTAAACTGGTTAATGGTGCCTTCATATTTGTGGATTTCATCCATTAAAATTTGGAAACAACCATCCATAATCTGATGAACATCTTCGGGGTCTAACTTTTCTGCCATTGAGGTGTAATTGGCCACATCCGCGAAAAGAACGGTTACCAGCTTGCGTTCACCTTCAATGGAACTGCGGGTCGTCAGGATCTTGTCCGCTAAAAATCTGGGGGTGTAAGACTGAGGTTCAGAGTAGTGAACTGGAGGGGCTATGGCAGGTTTACTTAGATCGTATCCGCATTCATCACAAAATTTGCTGTCGGGTGTAACAAACGCATCGCACTTCGGGCAGGCAAGCTCTAATTTCGCGCCACACTCCTTACAAAACTTGGCCCCTTCACGATTTTCAAACTGGCATTTGGGGCACTTTATCATTGCGCCCTCCATTTTTGATTTTAGCTGTTTGAACCATTATGAAGGAATTTCTGATTGTTATTCAGGAAATATCCTAATTAGGATTCAATGTCAATTCTGTGGACACGCTCTAGGTCAACCCCCCAAAATATGTTTGACCTCATATAATTAAACGATATAAAAGGTAACAATCAATCTGAAGTTCCTCCGCTATCTGTGCGAATGCACTTTTCCAGGTAGAACTGAGTTCAGTCCAACTGCACACTTCTCGAGCTATAATTTTTCCTGATCTATCCTTTCTATTAATTGCCAAAAAGAATGGGAGGTCCCCAATGACTGAAGAGCGAGCCAGACGCAAACTCAGCGGCATCCTCAGCGCTGATGCCGTGGGTTACAGTCGTCTGATGCAAGAAGATGAGGAATCGACTATCCGGACATTGGCAGACAGCAAAGCGTTGATGGCCGGCCTCATTCAACAGTATCGTGGAAGAGTCGTCGATGCCCCCGGCGACAATCTATTGGCCGAATTTGGCAGCGTGGTGGATGCTACCGAATGTGCGGTTAAGATTCAACAGGAGCTAAAAACCAAAAATGCAGACAAGCCAGCTAATCGTAAAATGAAGTTTCGCATTGGCGTTAATCTGGGAGATGTAATCGAAGAAGCTGGTCGCATATACGGCGATGGCGTTAACATTGCCGCTCGTCTCGAAGGGCTTGCAGAGCCGGGAGGGATTTGTATCTCCGGAATAGCCTTTGACCAGGTCAAAAACAAACTGAAACTTGGATATGAGTCCCTGGGTGAACATTCAATAAAAAATATCGCGGAACCTGTTCGGGTGTATAAGGTGCTCATGGAGCCTGAATATGCCGGCAAGCTGATCGGAGAAGAAAAACCAGAATCTAAAAAATGGCGTCTGGTTGCTTTCGGTGCCTTGGTTTTAATCATCTTGGTAGCTGGCGTCCTTATTATTTGGAATAATTACTTTCGCGTTCCCCTTGAACCTGCATCTTTGGATAAAATGGCCTACCCTTTACCGGACAAACCATCAATTGCCATACTTGCTTTTGACAATCTAAGTGGCGATCCCGAGCAAGGGTATTTCAGTGATGGTCTAACGGAGGAAATTATTACAGCGCTATCAAAATCCAGCCAAATTTTTGTGGTTGCCCGAAATTCCTCATTCACGTACAAGGGCAAACCGGTAAAGGTTCAACAAGTCTCAGAAGAATTGGGTGTTCGTTATGTGCTTGAGGGGAGTGTGCGTAAAGATTCGGAGAGAGTTCGCATAACCGCCCAGCTAATAGATGCCGTCAAAGGTATTCATCTTTGGGCTGAACGCTACGACCGCGACTTAAAAGATATATTTGCCATCCAGGATGATATTACGAAACAGATTATAGGGGCATTGCATGTAGAACTGACAATTGGAGAAGACGCGCGTATAAGCGCAAGAAGCACAAATAGTCTTGATGCCTACCTGAAGTTTTTGCAGGCGCGAGAATACCATATGGGGATGACCAAAAATGATATCAGAATTTCCCACCGATTAGCCAAAGAAGTAATCTCTGTAGACCCTGAATATGGGAATGCATATGCTTTATTAGGTGCGAATCACATGATGGATGTATGGCTTCAAGCTACGGATTCCCCCAAACAGTCAATAGGAAAAGCCATAGAACTTGAGCGGAAAGCTATCTCTCTTGGAGTCAATGCTCACCATGTATTGGGATTTGTTTATTCAATGATAGGGCAGCATGACAAAGCGATTGCTGAATGCCGGCAAGCCGTCGAACTTGCCCCTAATTCCACTACAGCTCGAATGTTTTATGGGCTTGCCTTGAATAAAATTGGGCGCTTTGAAGAAGCAGTTCATGAACTCGAACAGGGAGTAAGACTTGATCCATTCGCTTCAAGTACCATCCTGAGGTCATTGGGGATTGCTTACGCCAATGTTGGGCGCTTTGAAGATGCGATTTCAGTATCAAAAAGAGCAATTGAGAAAGCTCCCGATGATCTTCTCGCGCATATAGTTTTAATCCAAGCCTATAGTTTAGCAAACCAGGAAAAGGCTGCCCAAGCAGAGGCAGAAGAAGTACTCAGGATAAATCCTAATTTTTCTCTTAAGTTATTTGAAAAAAATTTGGGTTATAAAAATCAAGCGGATACTGACCGGATGATTGCAACACTCCGTAAAGCAGGTCTACCGGAACATCCACCCCTCCAATTGCCTGATAAGCCCTCAATTGCCGTGCTGGCGTTTGTTAACCTGAGCGGCGATCCTGATCAGGAGTATTTCAGTGACGGGATAACGGAGGAGATCATCACTGCTCTTTCTAAGACCCCAAAGCTGTTTGTTATCGCTCGCACCTCATCGTTTAAATATAAAGGCAAGGATGTAGATTTGCGCACAGTGGGAAGAGATTTAGGAGTGCGCTATGTGTTGGAGGGCAGTGTTCGCAAAGCCGCTGATAAAGTGCGTATCACTGCACAGCTCATTGATGCAAAAACGAATAACCACGTCTGGACCGAGCGCTATGATCGTGAACTAAAAGATATATTTACCATACAAGATGATATTACAAAACAGATCATAACGGCCTTGCAGGTGGAAATAACAGAGGGGGAGCAGGCCGGAATTTACGCGAGAGGTACAGACAACCTTGAAGCCTATTTAAAAGCCATGAAAGCGAACTGGCTGCAATCTCAACCAACCAAAGAGAGTGTTTTGCAAGCCCGGCAGCTGGCAGAGGAAGCTGTAGAACTTGATCCGGACTATGCATTTCCCTATAAAATACTGGGCAGTTATCATATGTGGGTTTATTGGTTTAAATTAAGCAAGAATCCCCAAGAATCTTTTAATCGAGGTATTGAGCTGTTCCGCAAAGCTATTGAATTGGATGACACATTGGCCATTGCGCATATCGCTTTGGGCTATTACTTAATGCAGAGACGGCAGTATGATGTTGCTATTGCCGCGGGAAAACGAGCAATTGAACTTGAACCAAATTCGGCTGATGCTATCAATGGATATGCTACTATATTAACAATGGTCGGTGAATACGATGAGGCCATTCCTTTATTTAAGGAAGCAATACGACTCAATCCTAAGCCACCAACAACATATTTGCGCTTTTATGGCATAGCTTTTCGTGATTCGGGACGATATGATGAGGCAATAGTTCAAGCACAGAAAGCTACTGAGCAAGAACCCAAAGATTTGATTGCATGGATCTTGCTGACATCCTCACTCAGTCTGGCCGGCCGTGACGAAGAAGCCCGAGAGGCAGCGAAGGAAATCCTGAGAATAAGACCTAAGTTTTCCGTTGCGTTGTTTGAAAAAAGAAGCCCTCAAAAGGATCAAGCCGTTGTTAAACGATATTGTGATGCCCTGCGGAAGGCTGGATTGCCCGATTAGAATGTCATGTTGACCGTGCGCAATATATAGTGGTTCTCACATAACAACAGCTTCATTAAAGACAACTGCTCTGTGTTTCAAACTCGCCTTGCCAAGTATGCATAATAGTTTCCCGAGGCAAAAAAGGTGCCCTCTTCGTTATTTTTTCGTTGCTCTGCAAGCCAATTCTCGACCTGATCAGCCGGCAACAAACCCGCTTGCGCGATCAGAGGCGCATATGTCTCTGCGGCCCCGAGGAAAAAGCGCCCGGTGCCAACCTCGGTAAATATGTGGGGTGTCGTCTCTTCAAGTTTCAATGCCGCTTGGGATAGAAGCCGCGGGATGGTGCGCATAACCCGAGGATTGTTCACGATAAATCCGATCAGGGTTTCATCCATCGTTTTGGCAAAGGCAGAATCACTGTATCCGAACGTCCAGGAGGCGTAGTCACCATCAAAAATGGCAATTTGGCAATTGGGTCGAACAATTCTTGCTGCTTCTTTAATAACAGCCAGCGGATTTTCAAGATGGCTCATTAATGTGTGGGCAATGACCACATCGAAACTATCATCAGCATACTCAAGGTCTTGAGCATCTCCGACCTGGAATTCGACATTTTTATCAACCCCCTCTTCGACCGCGAACCGGCGAGCCGCCTCTATCAGTGCTGGACTTATGTCCACTCCCACCACTTTTCCGGTAAAATTCGATCTAGCAGCTAATTTTCTCACCTCCACACCGGTACCACATCCAAGCATAAGTACCTGCGAAGATGGAATCAGCTGCAATTTATTGAGGTATGCCTCCAGCCATCCCGTAAATGTAGGGTCTTGGCCTCGAAATTCTAAGCGATCAATAATTCGTTGGATGGTGTTGTCATCCTGTTCATTGATGAACCTGTAGATATCCCGGGCTGTCATGGCGTCCTCCTCTTTTTTATTGAGTTTTTATGAAAATACGCCATTGCGACAAGTCGGAGCTGTGCGAATTAAACGGCAGGGTCATTACTGGCCCTGCCGTTAATACTGTCTATGGAAGCTCGGATATAATTTTGCGATATTCGTTTTCCGGAAAAGCGGGAAGCGTTTCGGTGCTGACATTTCCGCTAGATGTTACCGTGAGAATAATTTTTGCTGCGGTTTCAAGATCCGGCGCATCCATAATCATTACAATGTCATATCGACCCATCGTCAGATAAAACCCTTCCACTTTTGCCCCCATGGACTCACAAAGCTGCTTGACCGCATCAAGTCGATTTGGACTTTCTTTGATATTTTCAATACCTTTTGTCGCATATTTGACAAGAGAAATATATTTAGCCATGGTTCTCGCTCCTTTCAGAGATTTATACAGGCTGGAT
>WOR8_10002168_pt1 | contig 19582 bp, 20 predicted proteins | sample DeeMarSeWOR38_10_FD_19890 | JGI IMG/M metagenome (IMG submission 19890)
AGATTATCTTAAAACGAATGGAGCGGAAAACTCTTCAGCCAAGCGATCGAAAAAAATCATGAGAAGTTTGGGAAACCAGGTGCCCATGCGTATTACTGATATCCCATATATCCGTGAAAAGCACCATGAGTTGGACCCAGCGATCTTTAAACGCGAGTCCGTTGGGTCGTTGGCGAACTGTGTAGCATGTCATATAACCGCCGAGAAGGGGATTTATGATGATGACGATGTTAAGATTCCCAAGTGATGGCCTTCAAAAAATTGCTTTCAGCCGCCCACGGGCATATTTCCGGCGCTGACATAACACAAAAGCCGCATTGAAGAGGACACACACATGAAAGATTCTTTACGCACAGGCATCTCTTTCGGGCTGACATCAGCGGTCATCACAACCTTGGGCCTGATGGTCGGTCTTCACTCAGGAACGCATTCGAAGATTGTGGTCTTGGCCGGAATTCTGACGATTGCCATTGCCGACGCTTTTTCAGATGCATTGGGTATCCACGTTTCAGAGGAAGCTGAAAGCAAGCATACCATCAAGCAAATATGGGCAGCCACGATTTCGACCTTTTTGGCGAAGTTTCTATTTGCGATGACCTTCGTAGTGCCTTTGATTTTATTCACTCTATCCACTGCGATTGTTATTAGTTTGATATGGGGGTTGTCAATTCTTTCGCTACTGAGCTACTTTATCGCAAAATCCCAGAGTGAACCACCCTGGAAAATTGTTGGGGAACACCTCTTGATCGCCATCGTAGTGATTGGAATTACACATTGGGTAGGCGATTGGATTGGTAAGCTAAATGCTTGAACCATGATGTAAACACGGAATCAAAGGATGTTAAAAACCATAATATTGGCTCTGGTCATAGGAGTTGTCCTCTTTGAGTTAATTGAGCACGCGGTTTTTCCTCTGTTCTGGTTTATCATGGGCAGGAAGAGAAAATCAGTTTGTGGGGTGTCGGGCATGTTGGGTAAGGTGGGTGAGGTCAAACAGTGGGAGAAGAATGAAGGAAAAGTTTTCGTGAACGGGGAACTATGGCAGGCTGTCAGTGAAGTCCCTTTATTACCGGGTGATAGAGTGGTTATTCAAAAAGTTGAAGGGTTGACATTGGAGGTCAACTATTGGAAGGATGAGAATGGAGCGGTTTGAGATTAGCTAACGCCATACAAAAATCTAAAGAATTGTATAAATCGGCTATGAAGATGGAGCAGTAAATTATTGCAGATATCGTTTGGTAATCTCAAATATCTATAAGCCTCTAAACTACAGATACCTCCGTTTACAACCAAATATCTTTGGCCATACGTTATTGCAGATACTGTAAACGTATCGCAACTCACCGTGTTGTCAGATCAAGCTGTATCTTAATTTGGAAAATAAAAGATTGAATCTTGGTCTTGGCAATTTATCATATGATTTCGGTGTAGCTTTGATGGTGCACCGAAGATACTTGGTTTTTATAGTTGATATCGGTAATTGTGGCTTATCTGCGATATGTTGGCATGCAATTTTAGGATTTAAAAATATTTTGGTTTGCCAGATGATATCCACAACTATCGGCGACTTTTTAAATATAGCCGGTACCCGTAACAAAGCTATTTTTCATATTACATTTTAAAATCTAAACTACATGTCAAACTGGAATCTGCGAGATGTTCCCTTATGGTATTTGAAATATGAAGGCCTTTCGTGTATACAGTTTTTTTGGCTCGCTGATATCTGCTGATTGGTATACTAATCCAAGGCAATCAATATCGAACTTTGTCAGCTTCGGCAAGCACCAGGTCGTTCGAAATCCTTATTTGATCATAATTGTGACCGTCTCGAATACGTGATTCGGCATCCTGATTGATGAAAACATAATAGCCACGCCTTGCAAAAGTTTTGGCAGCAGATAAGGCTAAAAAGCACATTGGGTAGCTCCAAGACAAAATGGAAAAACAACTGGTTGTGTTGTGACTTCTTTTGCAGGCATTTACAAACATTAAACAAAAAAAGAGCACAGATCGGTGATAAAGATATCTGCAAGCCAGGTGAGTGTCGGAAAATTTTTATTTTCTTTACCCTTAACCGTTTGGGATCTCATAACAGATACCTTCAAATGGCCGCAATGGGGACCGACGGTAAAAAGAGTTCAATGCCCTGAGCGTTTCATCTGTAAGGGTACGCAAGGTCAGGTGTTAACTGCTTTCGGAATTTGGCTTCCCTTTGTTATTAGCGAATACGAGCATGCCAGCTTTTGGAGTTGGAAGGTCGCGTCAGTTAAAGCCACCGGCCATCGCATTCAGGCCGTTAAAACCGGAGGCTGTTATCTATGGTTCGAGGTACCAATAATCGCCGCTCCCTATACCCTGGTTTGTCAAATGGCGCTGGGCCGGATCAAAAACCTAATTTCCGAATCAGCGGAGTCAACGGCATAATTAGACAATCATCCCATCGCAGTTATTGAAATAATTACCTTTAAAAACTGACATAATCCGTGATTCGCATAAACCTTACATAAAATATAAAAGGAAGGAGGAGCCGATGGAAACCCCAAAAGATATTTTTGATGTCTTTATGAATGATGATACTTATAAGTACATCATGAAACGGCTGTTGGAAGCATCGATGGAGGAGTCCTTTAATTCAATCCTTATAACCGAGGCTGGTCCAGGATATCCGATTATCTATGTCAACTCAGCTTTTTGTAAACTAACGGGCTACGAACCCCACGAAGTAATGGGCAAATCGCCCTCTATCCTGCAGGGCTCCGAGACGGATCCGGAAGTATTGAAAAGGTTGAGCCGAAATCTGGCTGAAGGAGAGCTGTTTTTCGGCAAAGCGATCAATTATCGCAAGGACGGTTCGACATTCATGATGGAATGGAAGATTGCATCCATTCGCAATGAAAAGGACGAGATCACTCATTATCTGGCGATCCAGCGAGAAGCGAAATGAAAGAAGTTTGAAAATTTGTGGTATCTTATTTTTTCAATGGAAGTTTACAGAAAATCGCTTAATTGCGATAATTAACTCACCATAACCTTGGGTCGCAATGAAATCTAGTTGGATCGGTCGAGCTTTTAATTACGGCATTGTGTTGCAGTTTCTACTATGAAGGTTTCCGAGCCTGCCAGTCATCTGCCGTCGCTGTGGGCGCTTGTTTTCTTCTAAATCGGTAAATACAAAACTGGAGGGTGCCAAAACGGCTCGCAGGGGCAATTGGAATCATAAAGCGAAACTTTTGGTATTTTAATATGATCAGAGCGCCAGGAGGTTTTTTAAGCATGACCAATAACCCGAAAATATCGATTTTGTTTTTTAAAGAAGAGGGAGATGTGTTCTTAACATCTTTTTTTTCTTATCTCAGATCCATCCCGCATATCAGGCTTTCGGAGATATCACAGCTGCCCGATGAGCTGAGTTCTTATGATATCGTCATCACATCTAATGCCCGCCATTCGGAAAACACGATCGAGCGCCTGACGCAATTCGTTAGCGCCGGCGGAGGTTGGCATATGTTTGTCAATTTGGCCGAGCACCCTTTGCCGCCAATATTCGGTGTACAGCAGGAACCGTTAGGCCCAACTACAGAATTGCGGGTATTATTTGAAAATAGCGACCATCCAATTGCTGTGCGTTTACCAGAAGCAGTATATTTGAAAGGCCGTTATCATGCGCTCAGCAAAACCACCGAAGACACCGAGACGATTCTTTACGCCGACTGGCACTACAGCCACAGTGCCGTGTTGACCTGCCGACGCGTAGAGAAAGGAAATGTTACCTGCACCACTTTGCAGGATTATTCCCATTTCGACTTACAACGTATTTTATACCGTTTGTTTTATCTGCTGGCAGGCCATCGGATGAATGAGAGCTCATTGGGGATTGGAATATTAGGGTATGCTCCTTCCGTCGGCCAAATCCACGGTTTAGGCGCCGCAAATACGCCGGGTCTATCCCTGCAGGCCGTTTGCGATTTAAATTCGAAACGACTCGATCAGGCTCGACACGATTTTCCGGGCGTTAAATCCTATCAAACCGCAGAGTCATTCGCCGAGGAAGCAGATGTGGACCTCGTAATTGTTGCTACACCACCCAATAGCCATACTCAGCTAAGTTTGCAAATGATGATAGCCGGCAAGCATGTGGTTTGTGAAAAACCTTTGGCCCTTAATTCTCGGGAGACTGATGCATTAATGGAAATGGCTGCCCAATTGAATGTTCATTTGAGCTGCCATCAAAACCGCCGCTGGGACCCTGATTATCTATCAATTAAACAAAGCCTGGCAGATGGGCTAATCGGAGACCTGTTTTACTTGGAATCATTTGTGGGTGGTTTTTATCATCCCTGCGGATATTGGCACTCGCATGCCCCAGTTTCCGGTGGAACATCATATGACTGGGGTGCCCATTATTTAGACTGGGTCGTGAGTTTGATACCGGAGTCGGTAGAGACGGTTGTTGGAACCCGGCACAAACGCGTATGGCAGGATGTGACGAATGCCGATCAGGAGCGAATCCAAATTCGTTTTGCCAGTGGAAAAGAAGCTGAATTCATGCATTCTGATATCGCAGCGGCACGCAAACCTAAATGGTATCTGCTCGGGACCGAAGGTGCCATTGTTGGGCATTGGCAGGATGTGACCACTTATAAAATTGATCCCATCGTTTATTACGAACACCATAACATTCCCGCCACGGAAATGGTGCCGGAATTAACGGTATTGCGCCGCCACCATACCGGTGACATCATCAGGATTAGACCACCGGTTCCCGATCGAGATCACTATTGATTCCACTTCAATCTGGCCGATCACCTATTATTGGGTGAACCGATTGCTGCCCCCCTGGTCGATTCGGTGAAAGTGATCAAAATTCTGGAAGCTGCTGCCCGATCAATGGCACACGGAGGCACAGTGGAGGTGATAAATGACGGATCGGGTTAAATGGGGAATTCTCGGCAATGCAACGATTGCGCGCAAGTGTGTCATAAGGGCCATTCAAAAATCCCACAATGGCTTGGTCCATGCCCTTGGCACACGATCACCGGCTGACGCTGCAGCGATTGCGGCTAAAAACGGCATTAAAAATGTTTATGAAGCCTATGAGGAGGTGCTGGAAGATCCGGCGATCGATGCTGTTTAAAGCCTGCGCAAAAAAGAGGACGAGGTGAGCGAAGTACACGTTATACAGGGAGCGGACGAATACCAATTGATGGTCGATCATTTTTCAGATGCAGTACTCGGTCGAGCCGAGCTGGATCATATGCCGGATGATAGTATCGCTAATGTGCGCGCACTGGATGGGCTATCGATCGCCGCGAAAGCGGGCAATACAGTCTATTGTGAACCTTAGGATGCGGTTGAAAATTGGCTTTTGATCTTATTTAAGATTTGGATAAGGTGCTCAGTACCTAAGAAAGCATTCAATCCGGCAAAAAAACTACTATTTTCTGAAAGGCGCGGAAGTGTATAAAAAACGTTTGAGGTCAGACGATTCAGCTATACCGATGTCTGATTGAGTTACCATAAAATCAATCTAAGCGCCATAAATCAGGACAACGAGGACGCAAAAGGTGGATAAGAAACAGTTAAGAATTGCAATGCTCAGCATACATTCAAATCCCATCGGAGAATTGGGAACGAATGACACCGGCGGCATGAGCGTTTACATCCGGGAGCTTGCCCGTGAGCTTGGAAGAAGAGGTCATCAGATCGATATTTACACCCGCCTCAACAATGGCAGGCATCAACCCGTCATCGATCTTTTTGAGAATGTGCGTCTGGTGCATCTCGGCATTCCGAATAACGGCAATCTCTCAAGACTGGCGCTTTATCCATATCTATCCGATTTTTTTAGGTCCATGGAGGATTTTAAATCCCAGCAAGGCATCGGGTATGATCTTATCCACAGTCATTACTGGCTCTCCGGCCGATTGGGAAGTTGGGCGCAAGAGCTTTGGAATCGGCCGCATCTTGTCATGCTGCATACTTTGGGTGAAGCGAAAAACCGAACGGGTGTGGGCCAGCTGGAACCCGAACTTCGCATCGCCGCCGAAATGGAGCTCGTAAACACATGTCATCGCATTTTGGCTCCAACAGACCGGGAGAAGGAAAACCTGGTGCGTTACTATGGCGTTTGCGAGCGCAAGATCGGCGTCGTACCCTGCGGTGTAAACCTGGATCTTTTCCAACTTCGGGAAAAACAGGCAGCCCGCAAGCAGCTGGGTTTTGACATGGAGGACATTGTCCTACTTTATGTGGGCCGGTTCGAGCCTTTAAAGGGTATAGAAATGCTTTTGGAGGCAACTTCCCAACTCAAGAATTATCAGAGGCTTCGATTAGTTCTTGTCGGCGGCGATGGTGATAAGTCACCCGAGTCACAATTTTTGAGAGAGAAGGCTTTTAATTTAGGAATTCAAGATCGGGTTTTGTTTGTAGGGCGAGTCGATCAAAAATATTTGCCGCCATATTACAGTTCGGCAGATGTTTTAGTAATCTCGTCCCACTACGAAAGTTTCGGTCTGGTCGGATTGGAAGCTCTAGCATGCGGCCGGCCGGTGGTCTCCACTTCGGTAGGTGCTATGGAAAGCCTGATACAGCAAAGTCAGGCAGGACAGATCGTCAGCGATTTCCGACCCCGGTCCTTAGCCAAGGGGATTCTGTCGATTATCAGAAATTCTACGTTGCCGACGAGTGATGAGATTCGTAAGTCCGTTTTAGAATATAGCTGGTCCAATGTTGCAGCAGCGGTTTTCAAGGAATATGAAACAACCATAAATATGCAATAATCAATTTTCAATAGTCAATTCCGACTTGTCCGATGTAGGATTACTTGGTCCGCACAAAGGACAATTTTGCATTTTCAGGGGTTTTTCCAGGCCGCTTTTTTCGAGAAGTGCTTCATCCTGCAAAATCTCAAGGGTGGGCCCATCAGCGGTGACACCACCCTTATGAATCACAATGGTTCTTTCGCATACATCCACCGCAAGGTCCAAATCATGGCTGGCAATGATTTTGGTGTGTTCGAATTTTTTAAGCTGCTCGATCAGCCGGCGACGGGCTCTAGGATCAAGTCCGGATGTGGGCTCATCCATTACCAGTATGTCGGGAGACATGGAAAGCACGGATGCAATGGCAACAGATCTTTTTTCGCCTCCGGAAAGTTTATATGGCGGCCTGCCCTTTAGATGAAAGACTCTCATGGTTTCAAGGGCTTTCGTAACCACTATTTCCAGTTCCTCAACCGGCAGGCCGAGATTCGATGGACCGAAGGCGACATCGTCGTAGACGGTGGGCATAAACAACTGGTCATCGGCGTCTTGAAAGACCATTCCCACCGTCCGTCGCACTGCTTTTAGATTTTTTTTTGTCAAAGGATAGTCGCCTATCCTTAGAGTTCCCTGGGTCGGCAGCAGATAGCCGTTTAAATGCAATAAAAGCGTAGATTTGCCAGCACCGTTTTCTCCGACAATGGCAACAGACTCGCCATGGGTAATTCGAAAAGATACGCCCCTAATACCCGGGGTGCCGTCAGCATAAGTGTAGTGCAAATCCGAGGCCTCAACAATATGATGACTCATTTCAAAAACTCCATAAAAACATTACCCATCAGGATGGGAATATTAAATAACCTCATGAGAATAAAAAGGGCCGACCACCCGACGGTAAATCCGATGTCACGGGGACTAAACCTCAAGGGTTTTAGAATTCGGATCTCGCCATCAAACCCCCGGCAGCACATTGCCACATAAATGCGCTGGGCGCGATCCAAGGTACGCAGAAGCAGGTGTCCCGCCATGGGACCGAAGGTCTTTAATCCTGAACCGCCACCTTCAAAAGTTCGCAGAGATCTTGCACGAACCATCCGGGCGGCCTCATCGACGAGGACAAACATATATCGGTACAAAAATATCAACTGAACCACGAAGACCCTGGGAGTGCCCAGTTTATCCAGCGCCATGCAAACGGCGTTGAAACCGGTTACCGCAATCAAGGTCAAAGCAACCCCTACCGTAAGGACAAACCGAATTAGAATGGATACAAATGAAACCCACCCGCCGGATATGCCTATGGTGCCCAGGCTGATTAAAATATCGCGGTCCATGAGCGGGTTGAAGATACCAATCATAACGGCAAAAGGAGATACCAGCAGTATTTTTTTTATCAGGTAAACCGACGGAATATTGCCTCTAGTGCTTAAAAATACCGGAAACACAAAATAGGGGAGCAGCGCCGAAATTTCATATTTCCCAAAAGAAATCACCGTCGTCACAAAGACAAGGCTGGTTATCAGTTTAGCGCGTGGGTCCAGCTGATGAATAGACGTCTGCTGCGAGGACAGCGTGTCCATGTAACCGATGTCAAAAAAATGGGTATCGAGTTTGGACATATCAGCGGCATTGTGATGACGGTAGCGACATTACGATATTCTGCTTTCGCGTTGGGGTTTTTACAAAACCGTTAGGGTCATCTCTCTACGGTTTGTTTTTTTTTCGGTGCTTGAGCACAAATCTGAGCAACCCGGCAAGGAGCAAGGTAAGCGCACCACCAACCAGACCAGAAACTGTCTTGCCGGTATCCACAGCCGGTTCGGATCGGGGAGCCTGTGCTGCCTGCTTTGGTTTTTTTGATTTAAGGCCATAATCCGGTAGCAAGGCCGTTTTCTCCTGAACATCGGCCAGCGCTGAGTGTATATTCTTAGCAGGCGTGTACAAATCCTCTGTTCCGGCGGTTTTAAAGATTGCCCACTCCAGGCCGTCCGGATTGGAAGAAGCAAACCAGCTCAATACGCCACCGGTCACCACCGCTGCGACGAGAAATCCAATGGTCACATTCCGCATGGGGATGTTTCCAACCGGCACTGATATGCTCACCGATTTAATTATTTCCGGTCGTGCTTTCCAGACAAAAAGCACCACGGCCGAGGTTGCCAGACCCTCGACAACGCCGATGGCCAGATGAATAGGCTGCATCAGAAGGACAAATGTGTTGAAGGGCAGTTCCGTTACCCCAGAAAACAGGGTTTGGAGCACGACACTGAAAGCCCCCAGTTGTAATCCAGCAATAGCGGAAATGATGGATGCGGCAACCAATCGCTTCTTGCTCAGCGTGGTCCCGACAATATTTTTAAAAATCAGTGGATAGGCAATAAAACATGGGAAAAATCCGAGATTAAAGATGTTGCACCCCAAAGCCATCAGACCGCCATCCGCGAAAAACAGTGCTTGAACAGCCAGCACGGAGGCCATCGCCAAAACACCAGCATAAGGCCCCAGCAATATGGCCAGGATCATGCCGCCCCCGAGATGTCCGCTGGAACCGGTACCAGGAATCGTAAAGTTGATCATCTGGACGGCAAAAATAAACGCGCCCACAACCCCCATCAGGGGAATTCTGGCATCATCCTGGTCAGCCTTAACCTTTTTGGAGCAATATCCAATCAGTCCGGCGGAAACAGCCCACATAGCCCCGCCAACAGTAGGAGAAATCAATGCGTCGGCCATGTGCATTATTTTGAATCCTTCACATAAACTTCAAATGATTATTTTGGCGAAAATTTGCCAACAAAAAAGCCACGCAAGGATATGATCTATCCATAGTCAACCTTCGTGAGTCAACCTTCGTGGTGCTTAATTGGGCCAATATAAAGATGGCAATTATAGCCGTATTTGCATTATTTTTTATGAATAAATGATACCGAGTGTCAAGAAAAATTCCCGATTTCGCTATCATATCTTCTCCATAAAATTATCAGCCGTCATCTTGTGCGTCTTGAGAAAGGTAAATAGCGATGAAGAAAAGTATCGAGATACAAGCCGCGGATGGAAAACTCAGTGTCTTGACCCCGGGCATGGGTGCGTTGGCGACAATTTTGGTTGCAGGCGTCTATATAGTTCGCAACGGTTTGGGGCAGCCGATTGGCTCCCTCACGCAAATGAGAACCATTAGACGCGGCAAACGAACGAACAAGCGAATTCCCATGATAAAGGATTTTGTGCCGCTGGCCGGGCTTGAGGATCTGGTCTTAGGAGGCTGGGACATCCTCGAGGACAACATGCACACAGCAGCAGTAAAGGCCGATGTTATCGAAAGACAAATTCTGGACGGCATCAGAGCCGAATTGGAAAGTGTGAAACCAATGCCGGCTGTTTTTGACCAGAGCTATGTGAAACAGTTCAAAGGGACTCATATCAAAAAAGGCAAGACGAAGATGGATCTTGCCCTGTTTATGGATCTAGCAGCACGTGCCGGTATGGGCGGTATTCAGGAATGGCTTTCCTTTTACCATAAAAACCCGATGGTTGTCGAAGGACTGTACCCCGAGCACGATCTTTTTATCCAGCTTAAAAAAATGAAGAATACCCTGCGTCACATGAAAGGAGAAGATTTGATCACACATCTGGGGCTTGAATATTACGACTAAGAGAAATATCATTTTCATCCCGGCGCAAACATCTACCTGTCATTGAACATCTACTGGATGCGACACGCAAAGGTTTTTGAGTTTGGCTACCCCGAATATGGCCAAATAAATCAATGATGCTCCTGGCAAGAAAAGTAAAATCGAGTAAAAAAATGCACCCATAAATATGAACTTGTGAAATGAAACTAACAACAGTATAAGTCCAAAACAGATAAAAAACCATTGAAGTAGCCTTATCGAAAGCTCTTTTAAGCTTTGTTTAAACGACCGGTCAGGCCAAAATCCAATTGGATTTACCTTCAAAATAAAACCGTTGAGCGTAACCGCATCGTTAGGCTCTCCCCAATACACACCGATCAAAACACCTAATAAACTAAAAAACGAAGTTAAAATTAATCGTAATTCATAAGTAACTTCGGTAAAAAAGGCAAAAAAAGAGGCGGCTAAAATCCCCGAGGCGATGGCTAAAAATTCCGCATCCGCATTCAACCTCCACCAGAACCATCGTAATATTGTCGGAATTCCAAATGCCGCACCAATGGTTGCGATAGCTCTCCACCCTTTTTCAATCGTACCAATATGAAAACTGATGATCAATGAAATGAAAAGAAAAAGGACGACCGCCAGCCTGGCGACTCTAATTTGAACTTTATCAGAAACCCCCGGGAAAATTTTCAGGAGCCAATCGTTGACAATATATGAAGCGCCCCAATTGATGTGCGTATCGACAGTACTCATAAATGCAGCCAACAGGCTGGCTAAAACAAGCCCTAAGACTCCTGCAGGAAGCAGAAGCGTCATCAGAAGCGGATAAGCACTCTCTCTGTCTTTTAAAAATAGTTCCCTACCCTCGTACGTACCTGTAACCTGGCCAGTCGGAAATATGATAATTGCGACAATGCCAACGATGAACCATGGCCAAATTCGTATGAGATAATGGAACACTAAAAAAAGGAGGGAAGCCTTTTTGGCATCATTCGCGTTTCTGGTTGTCGCAAGTCTCTGCATGATATAACCGCCACCATCAGAATCTATTGCGGAAATCGATTGAACCAATAAGTAAACTGCAAAAATCAGCGATCCGATTTCCAGTGTGCCTATCCAGCCTGCCTGTGACGGGAAAAGTTCAAGAAAGTGGTGACCTTTACCATAAATTTTATGCAAGCTTTGCGATATTCCTTTCTGGCCTCCGACCCAACTCCATGCATTGATCGCCAGCCACACGCCTCCCATAAGCGTGAGAATGAACTGAATAAAGTCAGTTATAATGACTCCACGAATTCCACCCATAGATGAATATATGGCAATAATCAAAACCATTAATAATAGGGTAATTGCTTCACCGGGTGATCCAAAAGTTTCGCCTGCCGGCCACGCCTTGCGAACCAATTCAAACAAATCAGGAAACCATTTTTCCCAACTAAAAAAAATATTGGATATTTTTAACATGGCCCTGAACACCCAGGCAAGTATGATGCAATTCAGCAGAATACCGCTTACACCGGCTCTCAGAAGCCGAAGCGCCTCTTTTCTTTTTCCGGAATACCTTATTGAAATAAACTGAGCATCCGTCAGTGCGCCGGTTTTACGCCAGGCAGCGGCAAAAAATACAATGACTGCCGCATGAATCCCCATCCAGGGGAGCCAGAGCCAATTTCCAGACAGGCCCTTACGCGCTATAATTCCGCAAATCACCAGCGGGGTATCCGCTGCAAATGTGGTGGCAACAATTGAGATACCCGCCAGCCACCATGGAATATTTCTTCCGGCAACAAAGTACTCCTCTTTGTTCTTGCCCGAAATTTTACGGAATAAGAAACCAATCAGAAGAACCAAAATTAAGTAGGCAAGTATTACCCAGAAATCTATTAGCTGTAATCGCATTTATCAACCGATCGATTCCATCTTAAGATGCTTTTTTCCCGGGGATAAAATAGGTTTTATTGAAAAGCAACTATTGTATGCATGCACGCATCTCAATTGATATTTTTATAAATTTGACCTTGATATTCCTATTTTGAATGATCTAGGATATAAAAGACTCATTGAATGGGATTGAATCACAAGCTAAACGTATGCCACATTGCAATGGATACTTATGCTTACCAGCATCGCATCCCAAGCGCAAGCGTTGGCAACCGTTATCTGCTTGAGAAACGATCAATGGGGTGTGCGCTTCAACACCAAAACAGGTCACAGTTCGAAATTTTTTGAAATTGATTGATCAGCAATGAATATCATGGCGGGCGCAAAATTGAATGATCGATTTACAATCATTTTTGCCGCATCTGCGGCACTGATGATGATTGGTCACTTACAAGGCGGTAAGACGATACGGGATGCCCTATTTCTTTCTAACTTTGACGTCACCCAGCTGCCCAAGATAATGATCGCAACTGCTGTGTTTTCAGCATTTGCCGTTGTCGCCTTTTCCCGGATGCTCTCCAGGTACGGCCCGGCCCGATTTATCCCTCCCTTGTATATTTCCAGTGGCCTCATTTCGGTTGGCGAGTGGGTGGGTTTGGCATTCTGGCCTCATATCCTTACCATCATCCTCTACCTGCACATTACCGTGATTGATTCTCTGCTGATCAGCGGATTTTATTCCATTATTAATGAGCGCTATGATCCTTACAGCGCCAAAAGGGTTATCAGCCGCATGGTGATTTTTGCCACTATAGGGGGTATTCTTGGCGCCGCAGCGGCCAGTGTCATAGCCAAAATGGTGGACATCCGTACTGTTCTGGCGATGTTGGCGCTCCTGCACGTACTTACCGGATTAGCCCTTTATCAGGTCATCCGGGGACAGACCGGCGGCAAAGGCCAGCCGGCGCAACCCAAAGGCATTCTGAAAATCGTGAGACAAAACACCCTGATCCAACGCATGGCCCTCCTGATGCTGACGCTGGCCGCCGCTGTAGCCCTGCTGGATTACCTGTTTAAAGCGACGCTCCAGGTCACCCTCTCCAAAGAGGAGCTGGTTACTTTCTTTGCTTATTTTTACATCGCTATCGATATCGGCTCTTTACTGCTCCAGACCCTTGTCGGCAGCAAAGCGTTGCGCTGGTTTGGACTCGGCGGCACCATCATCGTGCTGCCGCTCGGAATTATATTCGGTGGGCTGATTACCTTCGTCTTTCGCTCTCTGATGACGATTACCCTGTTGCGCGGTGCAGCCAATTTGTTAACCAACTCCTTTTTCGGACCCGCCTATGAGCTTTTCTTCACACCAATTTCACCGACAGACAAACGCGCAAGCAAAATACTCATTGACGTCGGAGCCAACCGCACGGGCAACATGCTGGGCGGTCTGATGATCATGGGCCTATTGCTCCTTCCCGGACATACCGGCAGCTATATATTGCTCCTGGTAATTGTCATGGCGGGTGCCATGGCGATGCTAACTTTTGTGTTGAACCGAGGTTACATCTCCCAGCTCGCTGTTAACCTGCGTGATGGAACGCTGAAAGCCGGTACTATCGAAATCAAAGATAAGACCACGCAAAACACCGTTGCCTTGACTCAGACCCGCCTCGAGCGCGACAAATTATTGCAGCAGATTTCTTTGCGCCGCAGTGGGGATATCGTGTCAGCGGACCGAGCGGAAGATCAGCAAAAAACTATATCGACACCCAAATCCTTGGCATCCGACACAGACGAGGATCCCGAAATCGAAGTCATTCGGGATTTGCACAGTCAAGACGAAAATCGAATCCGCCGGGTGCTGGTGAACAAAGTCATCACCCCGACGTTGTTACCACATATTCTGCCTTTATTTCGCAGTCAGGCCGTGCTACCGGAAGCACTAAATGCCGTCAAACCTTTAGTATCCGTTGCCACCGGTCAGATGGTTGACGCCCTGCTGGATCGCCATCAGCATCCCTTGATTAGGCGCCGGATCCCACTGCTGCTGGGACAAGCCGATAACGAACGGGCTATGCAGGGGCTAACGCTCGGGCTTCAGGATAGTGAGTTGGATGTCCGCTTCCGTTGCGCGGAAGCGCTAACCCGCATGAAAACAAACCATCCTCAACTATCCATCGAAAACGAGGCGATCTGGCGGGTTATCTACCGGGAAATTGCCTACTTCAGCAGTACGGGATTCAAGTTGACCCGTGGGGTTGAGCCGCTGCGCTATTTGTTCCACCTTTTTGGCATCATTTTAGGCCCCGGCGCAATGGACATATGTTACAATGCGCTGCAGGCTGATGATCCGGGCATACGCGGTACTGCATTGGAGTACCTTGAGAACCAACTCCCGCCGAACGTGCTAGAGCCGCTGTGGCCTCTGATTGCCGCCGGTCGAATTGAAACAAAATCGGATCGATCCACGAAGGAGATTATGTATGATCTGCTGCAGGCCGGGCGCTCGATTAAAAGCAGCGATCAAATACTTGAATCTTGCATGCAAAGCTTAGAAGATTTAGATTGATTAACGTAATAAAAGTCAATTTAAAACAATGAAAACACTGCGCGGAAGTATATCACTGGACAAAGAATTATCCGGACAATATCGACGGTTATTTCGTAATCTTGGTTTGCTGATACTGATTATACTAGCAGTGGGCGTCGGCGCAGTGGCCTATTTTGATAAAAAACAGGTAAGTGATCTTTCAAGCAAACTGATCACCAGCACGACAGCAACCATTGTGGAAAAATTCATGTCGTTTTTCGAAACGGCAAACAGCAACCTGCGAATCGCCGTTAAACAGCTGCAAATGGCTCAGGAACAAGATGACGAGTTAATGAAAAAGCTCTTCTTCCGTTTGTCTCCTTTTCTAAATCAATATGAAAATGTCAGCGGTATTATCGTCACCGAAGTGTCCTCAGCTAATGCGTACCTGGGCATTTTAAAGCCGAAGCCTACGGAATCTGAATTTTTAGTCCGCAAGCATTTTCCGAAAGAATGGGGCAGTGACAAAGCACGCCTTGAGCTTTGGAAGGACGGTCAAATGCTGGAAAGCTGGATCAGAAAAGACGACTTTGTTCCCAGGACACGTCCGTGGTTTGAAGACGCCCTGCGGGCCGAGGAGAATGAAATCGTAACCTCTGAGCCGTACTCATTTCATACCGTTCAGAAGCCCGGGATTACGTTGTCAACTCGCTGGCGTAAACGGGATACGGGCAGACAATTCATTACAGCCGTCGACATCATGCTTTCGAATATATCCCGCTTTACCCAGGCGATGCGGCCGACTGAAAATGGCGTGGCTTTCGTCCTCACCCAGGATCTACGCCTGGTTGGCCTTCCGGCCGACAAGCGCTTCAGCGACGAAAACGCGGTGAATGCCGCGTTGCTCAAAACGATTGGCGAGGTGGACATACCCATACTGAAGGCAGGCGTGGCCGAATGGGAAAAGAGAGGACGTACCCGCCAGTCCTTCCCGTTCGAGTTCGAGGGAAAAGGCTGGTGGGCCGGGTTTGATTGGAATGAAGATCACCCCGAACACATGCGTTTTTGGACCGGCATTTTAGTACCCGAATCTGACTTTCTCGGACAGCTGTCCTTGCAACGAAACATCTCATTGGCGGCCATTATCGGGCTTGGTCTCCTGTTGGCGCTGGTTTTGACCGTAAATGCCTTTCGCAAAATCCGCCATGACCTGCGGGAAGCGGTTTCTCACATCGGCCGCAAACTGGGCCCTTTCGAATTAGTGTACAAAATTGGCGGTGGTGGAAACGGAACGGTATATCGCGCCAAGCATGCCCTGCTCAAACGGCCCACGGCCGTAAAAGTCATGCTGCCACAATTCGCCCGCAGCGAATCCGCAAAAAAGCGTTTTCATAATGAAGTGCAAATCACCAGCAGCCTCTCGCACCCGAATACGGTAGCGGTGTTCGACTTCGGCCAGACGCCCGAGGGGACACTGTACTATGCCATGGAGCACCTCAACGGCGTCACCCTGGAGAATCTGGTCCGCATTTCGGGCCCCCAGCCAGCAACCCGCGTATTGGGCATTCTCGATCAAGTCTGTGGATCACTGAGGGAAGCCCACGCCCGGGGTTTGATCCATCGTGATATCAAACCCACTAACATCATGTTGTGCGAACACGGTGGTCTTCATGATGTGGTCAAAGTACTGGATTTTGGACTCGTCAAAGAAATTCAACAAGACGCACCAGATTTGACCCAGGCCAACGCCCTCGTGGGCACGCCGTTTTACCTGGCACCCGAGCTGATTACAGACGCCACGGTGTTCAGCCCGGCAAGCGACCTGTATGCATTGGGAGGCGTCGGCTATTATCTGCTCACCGGGCACAATGTTTTCGAAGGCGGAAGTGCGGTGGAAATCTGTGCCATGCATATGCATGATGAGCCGGTGCCGCCATCTCAACGCATTTCCCGGGAGATTCCCTCCGATCTCGAGGCGGTCGTGATGGCGTGCCTGGCCAAGCAACCCGGAGATCGCCCCCGAAGTGCCGAAAAAATGTCTGAAATGCTTGCGGGGTGCCAAGGATATGGCGCTTGGACCCAGGCAAAGGCTCAACAGTGGTGGTCGAGAAACCGTAGCAGCCTGCCGATGGAACAACATGCAGATAGCCATTCACCACTGTCCGATACCGGTCTGCTGGTGGATATATAAGGTCGCCAGGGATCCTGATATATTGAACCTGAATTTGTCCACAGAGGACATCCGCAATCCACAATTCAGCTGAAGTGCAGGTTGCACAACCTAATATGCGACTATGGATAGTAACGAAGGTGGCGGAATGTTACACCTGTCATATAAATTGAATTTCACAACAATTTTGATGATCCATAACCTTTGATAAGTTGTAGATACCAGTAACGTAGCAATTACAAGACGGCACAAAGCGGAGCAAACGGTAGTGAAACTCAGCCTTATGCCGTCCGAGTTAATTTGCCTTAATCTATTGTTTCCTCTATTGCTTGTGCTCAGGATAGTAAGATGACAGGGCCTCGATGCTTTCCTTTAGGCTTTTCGCGTATTTCACATCAGCATTTTGCTTGGCTTTCATTGCTGCAATAATTATTTCATGGTGCTTTATTAAACGTTCAACATAGTCTTTTTGGCTCGGTTTGACCCGTTGCGTCAAAAAGTAGTCACTGATTGTAGAGATGATCTGCTGGGCATGTTTTTCCTTATTCATCACCCAGCGAACTAATTGATTTTGAGATTGTGCATCAGACTTGCCTGCCAATTCAGCAATCAACCTGGCTGACTTTTCTAAGGTATCGGCATCTTCAAGCATTGATTGAACTCGCGCGTGGTCATCATAAATCCCACATGGGATCTGGCAGTGAGCATGCCCTGGTTGATATAAAACCAAAACAGATCCGAATACAGCGATCATAATTAACAACATCACTTTTATGAAGTTTTTCATCATTGGCTCCTCCTTTGTTTGATTTAAAATAGAGAAAGTGACCTGAGCGAGAATCCGACCTTATGGAACGACCCACATAACAAAGAGAAGTCACCTTCCATGAATGTCTCAGCAACGATTTTGGCTTCGTACTGCCTGAGCTCAAACGCTCCTGTTTTTTTTTATTACTGTGTATTTGGCTTCCTCAATGGCCATCGCCGCCTCAGGTTTCAAAAAACTAGCTGCGCAGATGATAAATATCGCAAAAATCCGTAGAAGCATATATCGCCTCACTACCGATATTAGTAAATGAAAATGGTTCATAGTTATAAGCACTTTCTTGTCGTCTGTACAAAGAGTGGGTTTCGTATGGCCAATATACAATCTTGGGAAATTACTTTGATTGCAGTATTTCACCAGTGTAGCTAAAGGTTACTGCCGATATTGTTGTCATAATCAATAACTTTGAAAGTTGTGCATAGGATAATCATTGTTAAACGCCCAACATAACCAGCGGCTCAAATTTATTTTTCGATTGCCTGGAATTTTTTCATAAATTTTCTGTCGATATAGTCTTTGATAATAAAAGCCGTTCTGCCTTTCAGCAACAGCCAGTGCTTTCGCAAAACGCCGATACCACCGTCTAGATTAAAGATTAGCAGGTAGTCGCCTCCTGGGTCAAAGGACTGCAACGCCGCCCCTTCCAAAGCCGCCATCAGGTTGTTATACAATACCGGGTTCTGCCGGACAGCATAAACCCCAACTTTATCAAGGGGCTTTTTATCAAAGTAGATGCAGTCCCCACCGCCGAACATTTCAGGATGATCGACGCTTTGAAGGAATTCATTGACTCGCAGGCCGCCGTCCGGACCCGTGGGAAGTCCCGAGTTTTTGAATATGGGGTTCGGCTCAACACCAATGGCTAAAAAAATGAAATCGAGTGCTTGCCTCTCTCCGGAGTCGAGGATCACCGTCCCTGATTGAATAGCTTTAACGTATCCCTCGGTGTTGATTTCTATACCCCCCTGGGTGAGCGAGCGCTGTAACTTGGAGCGGACATTATCTGGAAATCGCGACATAAATCGCTTGCCGGCGAAGATCTTTATCTGCGGCATATTCCCGCGTGCAACCCGTGCCAATTGCCAAATATTTCCGGCAACTTCAGCAGCAGAGGATCCGCCGCCCAGAATGCCGATGGTGATTTTTTTCTGCGTCACCAATTCCAGAATTCGGGCCTGAGCTTCCATCAGTTTTTCAATAGGCTTGACCGGATACACATCCTGAGCATCCTATAGCAGATTGAGACGGGGCACATAACTGCCTGCATTAAAAGAGATGACATCATAGCCACCGGTCTCACCGGAAGCCAGCATCACTTTTTTTTCACCGGCCAAGATTTGAACCGCTTTATCCCGGATAAAGGTGCCCCCCTGCTTTTCCACCACGTGCCTGGTTGCAAAACGGATTTCCGCCGGTGTGTAGGTTTTTCCAAGCATCCCTGGTCCCATTCCCGAATAATAATGATTGTCAGATGGACCGATTACGGTGACGCGGTGCCCCTTTTCAACAAAGGTATACAACTTTGCCAAGGTGACCATGTGGGCGTGGCCACCGCCGATAAGAACCAGATGGTGACCCACTTTTACATCCTTTCATCCATGAGCTTGCCGAGCTGCTCCAGATGCACCCGCTCTTCTTCTGCGATTTTTTTCAACGCCTCTTCGCTTCTTTCCGATGCGCGGGTATATAGATCCAGGGCCTGGGCTTCAATGGACATAGCTAGAGATATGATATCAACAGCGGATTCCCAATCCGGTTTAAACATCTGGATGTATTCAT
>WOR8_10002172_pt1 | contig 19565 bp, 14 predicted proteins | sample DeeMarSeWOR38_10_FD_19890 | JGI IMG/M metagenome (IMG submission 19890)
TGCTTGTATAATTGATTTTCGAGCTTCCATTCTAACTTTTATTGCTGATCTATCGGCATTAATTTTGTTAATAGTTAAGGACCAGACAAAAGAAGCTATTAAATAGAAAACTAAACTGAAAATAAACACTTCGACATAAGAATAAAGATTTAGAAAGAAGGTTGAGAAAACCAATCCAAAAACTTCTCCTAATTGATCAGTTAAAGAAAATAATGATCCTAAGCTGCCACGGTGTTCAGGAAATGAAACTTCAAACATCAATGAAGTTCGGTTTGGTCCCGATGCAGCTCCAATAAAACTTCCAATCCAGAAAAATCCTGCAAAGATAAGTATACTTACTAGATTATCATTAAGCAATATAAAAGCTATAAAAAAGAATACAGCTTGACCTGCCATACATAAAGCTGCTAATATTGCTCTAATTCTAGGTTCTCCATTTTTCAGAGTTAAATAATCCCCAATTTTTCCAAAGATTGGATAACCCAAAGCTCTCCCACTTGCTATAACCAATGCAAAAATGCTTGCTTGGCCAATATTAAGAAGTAATCCTTCTCCTGAACTAAGAAAGGAAATTAAGGAATATGTAAAAATAGTTCCAGGAATTAAGGCAAAAAAACCCTGAATTAGAAGTCCGAGAATTGTTCGTGAATGTAATGTTGTTATTATTCCGCTTATTGTTATTCTAAATGGATAATGATAATTTTCAATTTTAACGAAAAATGGTTCCTGTCGACCCCGTTCTGGAATTATGAGAAATAACTGCCAAATCATAAGAATAATGCCTAATACAGCAATAAAAGCAAATGATAGATTCCAACAAAAGGAAAATAAAGCACCAATAAGAATTCCAATAGCACTTGAACCAACCCAAGCAAGATTTAATCCTGATGATAAAAATCCACGCTCTTGATATATCGCATAATCACCAAGTATGGAATATGAGAGAGGAGAAAGTGCAGATAATCCTATGGCCATAAGAATTCTTCCAAAGAAGTATATTTGTATGGAAAAAGGAAAAGATGCAATGAGTATGGATGGAAACACCCATATTATAATGCTAAAAAATAAAAGTGTTTTACGGTCGAATTTATCAACTAAATAACCCCAAATAATAATGAATAAAATAGATATAAGTACAAAAGCAGCCTCAATAAATCCTAGATATTCAAAGTTAATCGAGGTTGAAATATTAACGATATTGGGAATAGGCAAAGTTACACCAATTCCACTCAGTAATACAAGACTAAACAACAAAAAAAGAGGAAAAAAATAGTGATTACGGATTCTTTGAAGCATTTGATTTTCTAATCCTACAAAAAATTTAAACTTGTAATAGTCCTGCTAAAGATCCTAATCCAATTCCTACAAATGAAAGTGCTGCACCTGCGTACCCGAGAGCCTTAGCTCCTATTGATTTCGCATAGTAATTTAGATCTCGGTGAACATTAATCACAATTGACCTACCTGCTAGTATACCTTCTTGGGGATCCTCGATGGACAAATTTAATACATGAGTTCCAAATCTGTTTGGTCGAAATTGTAAATTCAGTGCATCACCAACTTGAAGAATCTCACTTACTAAACGTAATACATCTGTTGGTTCAGTTGAGGAAGAGAGTTTTAATTTCAATTGAATATTGGGGAGAGTTAATGAGCTAGAGTCTAGAAGTAGCCTTTGAGAAGCATCATCTGGATCTAGAGATGTCTGAGATGTTTGAGCGCGAATATCTACTTTACGTTGACTCTTTTGCAGATTTAGAATAAAAACTAAAACGCGAAATGGGTCAATGTTTCCAATATGAACCGTGGGATGGGATATTGAAATAAATTCATTAAGTGATTGCAAATATTGAATATTATCACTTACCAAAACAAAAATTCTCTGTACAAGAGTGAAAATATGAGGAATTTCATTCTTTACATCACCTAAAATAATTTGTAAGGTTTTTAATGATATATCAGTTTCCTTTCCTTCCAAAAAGTCATTTAAATATGATTGATTGATGATCTCTTTCAATTCATTCAGAAAAATTTGTTCTGTCAGAAGATCAGGGCTAAATTCCTTAAGATAAATCAAGAGGAAAATTTTTTCTTTAGCCTGTTCTAATCGTGTAAGAGTATTAAGATTTGGTCCATAAGATGGATTCATATTATCTAAAATTGATTTTGACCATTCATCCATTCTAATTCGTGTTATTGGATCTAACTGTGTAAAAATGGAATCAGTTAAAATATTATCAAGTCGTAATGGAAGACTTGAGGGTGAATAAAACTTCATCAATCCGCCAGGTTGAAGAGCTGACTTATCAGGCAATTTTAAGAGTATTGAAGCCCCACTTGAAATTGCTAGTAATCCAATGCTTGCTATAAAGATGAAAATTCTAGCAAAGTCGCTAAGTTCTGTTAAAGTAACTCCAGAGATAAAAACAAAAAAACTAATAATCACAGTTACAGTAACTGAGTATGAACCTCGGTATAAAAGCTTAATTTTTCCCTGTACCTCGTTAAAACCTTCTACTCCCTCTATAAGTAATCCTGAGGAAGATATTCGTCTTATTTCATAATTAAAAGCTTTCTCCATGAAAAATCCATTCAAAGAAAATGGAATTGCTGTAATTATTAAAATAAAGTACAATAATATGATGAATAATTTAATACTTTCTTCATCTAGGGAATCTGGGATAAGAGGGAAAAAAGATAAATAGATCAGACTAAAAGTAAGTAATATAGGAATTAAACTTAAAAACCAAATACCTAATTTTCTACAGTATAAATTGAGAACTGATGTAACATCCATTATAATCTACCATTTTCTTTTTTTCTTCTCATTTATGTCATTCTTTCATCTAACTTTACCACTTTTCCGTACTGAGCTCCTTTAGGAGAATAAATTAACGTTGGGATTTTAATACAAGAATTTCCTGTAATTTCTGGAGATGTATGAATACTAAGTACTTCACCGATAAACATTGTATGTGTACCAAGTTCTAATGTTTTAATTACTTTGCATTCGATATTTATGTGACATTCCTTTATCAATGGTGTATTTACTATTTGTCCTTTTTTCTTGGTAAGATGACATTCTTTCCATTTATCAAAATTTCTACCAGAAATTGAACCACATTTTTTAACAGAATCAAGCATGGACTCTTGAGGAATATTGATAACAAATTCTTTGGATTTTAATATTAATCCATGACTAAACGTTGCAGGTCTTAGAGAAATCGAAATTTGTGGAGGACGAGAACAAATTACACCAGTCCAAGCAATAGTGATTATATTATCAATATTTTTTTCAGAGCAAGATACTAACATAACTGGAGAGGGGAACCAAGAAACTGTTGGATCGTGAATTATCTTTTCCATTTTCAAAACCTTGCCAAGAAAAAACGTTGGGGTTAAAAATTTTTTTAGAATAAAAATAAAAAATTAATATAATGATCTTAGTCATAGGGGGATTTGCTAGTGTTAAGCGAGTTTATTAAATTTATAATGGCACAGATAACTGTAATTGACATAAAAAATATACTTACGAGCTAAGTACTTAACATATTGGTTGAAATCTATTAAATTATCCAATCAAAAGAAAATTTGAAGTGTTACCTTGTATTCTGAAAATATACAATTGTTTAATAAAAATTCTTTATTTCTAATAGAGTGCATAAGTAACAAAAAATGTTCATTTAAGAACCGTTGTTGATACCTTAATCCAAATGAAAAATAAATTGGATGTCTTAAAAAAAATGAATAATTCTAAAGTGATGTGTTTAGGGCACATTTCAGCAGATATAATTATACATCGATCTAATTTAGAAAGATTGAAGATAGGAGGCACTATACAATCTAATGATCTTAGGATTTCAGGTGGAGGAAGTGCAGCCAATGTTGCGTTTTGGATGGGAGTGTTGAACCAGAGGGTTGAGTTTATAGGAGTTATAGGAAATGATCTTTCTGGTCTTTTTTTAAAAAGTGAATTAGACCGTGTTAATGTAAAAAGTCATTTTAAATATTCTAAAAAGTATCCTTCAGCATCTATATTAATTATTGTGGAACCTAATGGAGAAAGATCCTTTATAATTAATGGAAAAAGTCAAGATGATTTAGAATGGGAAGACCTACCTTTAAGTGATATAAAATCAAGTAAGATTTTTTATACTTCTGCTTATACCCTAGAAAATCCTCCTATCTGCAATACTATGATTGAATTACTAGAATTCATTCAAATCAGTAAAAAAGAAAAACCTGAAGTGATATTGAATTTAGCTGCCTATACTACAGTAAAAAAACAATTATCACGGTTACGATCAAAAGTTTTAGGCAATATTGATATATTAATTGGGAATATAGCTGAATATCAAGAATTATTAAACACCAAGTTGAAATTAAATGAACTAGAACCAATTATTCTATCGCAGCTTCACGAAATATTCCCGAATATAAAAATAATAATTTTAACGAATGGGGAAAAAGGATCAAATTTCTATAAGCTAAGTGAAAGCGGACATATTCCAGCTCCCAAAATCTGTGTAGTTGATACAACTGGTGCAGGTGATGGGTTTACTGCAGGTTTTATTTCTAGTTATGTGTTAGGAAAAAATCTTCCAGAAGCAGTACACGATGGTGTAACTCTAGGGAGTTACATATGTCAAGGTTACGGAGCTAGATATAAATCTAATGAATATTTCTCTTATTTAAGAGACATTAAAGGAAAATAAATATAAGTTGTAAGTTATGTTATCTGTCAATATACTATTGTTCAATAGCCTTGTTTATCTAAGAAGAGGAATTATTCAAATTTTAGGGGGTGGAAGTGGTTCTTCCTACTATTTACATACTTTCAAATATCTTTTAAGGGATTTTTTTAATTATTTTCACTTGTTAATTTAAAAGATACTTTAAATTCGATTAATTATAAGAATAAGTTAATATTACGATATGAAATAATAAATATATTGATTAAAATAGATTAATAATATATTAGGGATAGTTTTGCCAATTAAACTAACAATTTAACACAAATAAATCTTTCTTAATTACACCCCAAAGTACTTATACCTTTTGCCTAATTATAGTTTTCATGATTTCTAATGATTAAATTTCCGTTAGAAATTCATCTAATTACAATTTCTCTTTTATTGCATACCTTAAAAGAGAATATTGCAATTAAAATAAAAAAAATATGAGGATTGTTTATGAAAAATCTTAGGAATATAAGTATAATACTAATATTTCTTTTCTCAATATTTGCACTTTCAGGATGTACCGAAGAAGCCAAAGAATTTAATATAGCAATTATTTTCGCCACTGGTGGATTAGGTGATAAATCATTCAATGATGCAGGCTATAGGGGCTATCTTCAAGCAAATGAAACTTATGGAGATCGAATCAAAGTCGATTACGTTGAACCTGAAGATATTCCAGAGTTTGCTACTTACCAAAATAATTTTGCTACTGAAGGTAAGTATGACTTAATTATCTGTATCGGATTTCTTCAAGAAACTGCCCTAAATGATTCTGCAACTCAATTCCCCAATCAAAAATGGGTTATTATTGATAGTACTGAAGTACCACGAGATAATGTCAAAATGATTACTTACAAAGAACACGAAGGTGGCTTCTTAGTTGGAGCAATGGCTGCAATGGTAACTAACACCTCAAAACTTGGTTTTATAGGTGGAATGGATATTCCTCTCATTAATAAATTTAAAGTTGGCCACGAACAAGGCGCTAAATATATTAATCCAAGTCTTAATGTAACAAATACCTATACGGGCGTCCCTCCACCTCAATGTTGGACTGATCCTGTCTTAGGAAAACAAATCGCTGAAAACCTTTATAGTGAAGGTATAGACATAATCTTTGTGGCAGCAGGTGGTACAGGTCAGGGTGTGTTCCAAGCAGCTAATGAAACGGCTGATGTAATGGCAATCGGTGTAGATAGCGATCAGGATGGCGATATGCCTGGAAAAGTGCTTTGTTCAATGCTAAAATTGGTTGAAACTGGTGTTTTTGAATCAATTAAGGCAATTGTTGAGGGTACTTGGACAAACGAAGAACTTAACCTCGGACTGGCCGAAAATGGTGTAGGTATTTCACCTATGACATACACCTCTTGGGCAAAGAATGGTGCTTATACTCTTAATGGTACTACCAAAACACGGTGGGAATGGATAGAGGATATCAAAGCAAAGATCATTGCTGGCACAATTGTTGTTACTCCCCCCTAAAAAGTTCCCGTACTTCCCCCTCTTTTTTTTCTTTTTTAAATAATCATCAATTTTTTTAATGATCATTCATTTTTTAAAATAAAAGATTTGTTAAAAAATTTAACATGTATCTTTTTGAAATACTAATTAACAGAATAATTTTGGAGAATCGTTGAAGTGACGGTAGAAAATTCTATAGATCTTGATGGGAATAATGCTATTCAAATGTGGAATATAAATAAAACCTTCCCAGGACCCGTTTACGCGAATAAGAATATTCATTTAGAAATTAGAAAAGGAGAAATTCATGCACTCCTTGGAGAAAATGGGGCGGGAAAAACAACTCTAATGAACATATTATATGGATTATATGGACCCGATGACGAAAATTCAAAAATTTTTGTTAATGGTAAGGAAACGAAGATCAATGAACCAATGGATGCTATGAATGTCGGGATTGGTATGGTTCATCAACATTTTATGCTCGTACCAATAATGACAGTGACAGAAAACTGTGGTCTTGGGATTGAATCAACATTTCATGGAATTAGAATTAATGAAAAAGACATGCGTTCCAAATTACTACAAATTTCACAAGAATACGGATTAGAAATTGACCCCAATAGAGTAATAGAAGATCTTCCTGTCGGTTTGCAACAACGGGTTGAAATTTTAAAGATTCTTTACCGTGAAGCTGATATCCTTATACTTGATGAGCCTACAGCTGTTTTAACTCCTCAAGAAGTTACAGCATTATTTAAAACACTTAATGCGTTAAAAAAACGAGGAAAAACCATTATTCTTATAACACATAAATTAAAGGAACCTATGGAGTTAGCGGATCGAATTACAGTTTTAAGGAACGGCGAAGTTATTGGAACCGTCGAAAAAAAGAATACCACTGTAGAAGAATTAGCTGAAATGATGATCGGTAGAAAACTTATGAAACTATCAAAAGCTGAACAAGTTATTGGTGAAGTGCAGCTAGAAATCAAGGATTTATATGTTGAAGATGATCGATCTCAATTAGCTGTAAAGGGCATATCAATGTCAATTTACGCAGGTGAAATCTTAGGACTTGCAGGAGTAGTAGGAAATGGACAACGAGAATTGGCAGAAGCTATAACAGGATTGAGATATACGTCTGATGGAAAAATATTTCTAAGAGGAAGGGATATGACTAATCTAAACCCACGATATTTATATGATAATGGATTAGCTTTTATCCCTGAAGATCGACAGAAAACTGGTACTATAGGAAATTTTACAATAGCAGAAAACTTAATTATCGGTATTCATCATCGAAAAAATTGGTATTCCTCTGGTTTTTTTTCATTTTTATTTAATTCTGATAGAATTTCAGAAGATGCTGCGAAAAAAGTCAAGGAATATGATATCCGAACTCCTTCAATAGAGACCTCAATAAGACATTTATCAGGAGGTAACCAACAAAAAGTAATAGTAGCAAGGGAGTTGTCTAAAAATCCCTCTATAATTGTTGCTAGTCAGCCTACACGAGGATTGGATGTCGGTGTGATTCAATATGTCCATAGAAGATTATTAGAATTACGAAATGATGGAAAAGCAGTTTTATTAATCTCAAGCGATTTAGATGAAATTCTATCTTTGTCAGATCGGATTGCGGTTATTTATGAAGGAAAAATTGTTGCAATAGAAGATCCTATTAAAACAAACGAGCGTAGACTAGGCCTTCTAATGGCTGGCCAATTTTTAAAGAATTAGGTGAAATCAATGAGTCAAAAAAGAAAAATCAATGTTTCATTTGTCGCTACTCCATTAATTTCGATATTATTAGCCCTTCTACTAGGAACTGTACTGCTTATTCTACTAGGTTATAACCCATTAGTAACATTTTTTTATTTAATCTTTGGAACAATGACACCATCAAAAATTGCCAACACTCTTTTTAATACAACCCCTTTGCTTCTTACTGGCTTGTCTGTAGCAATAGCTTTTAGAGGGGGAATGTTCAATATTGGATCAGAAGGGCAGATGATTTTTGGGGGTTTTATCACTGCACTTGTAGGTTTTTCATTAGGAATGGAGTATAATATTGAACTTCCTAGCATAATAATGATTCCTTTGCTATTGATTGCTGGAATGATTGGAGGAGCTTTATGGGCTGCAATACCAGGTATTTTAAAAGCAAAAAGAGGGGTTCATGAAGTAATTTCAACAATAATGATGAATAATATTGCTGCTCTTTTGATGATTTACTTTGTTGGTGATATTGATTCTCCATTTATAGACAAAGGCTCTGGCCAAGGAAACATCACACCACAGACTCCAAGGATAGCAGAATCGGGTTTTATTGATAGAATATCTGACACCTTTTATAATACACCATTCAGATTTTTGTTTGAGTCATTTAAGAATTCTCCTCTCCATTGGGGATTAATCATAGGAATCTTAACATGTTTTATCATTTATATTATTCTATGGCGGACAAAATTCGGATATGAAACAAGAGCAGAAGGTTTCAACCAAAAAGCTGCCAAATACGGAGGAATTAATGTCTCTAGAAATATTATTATGGTAATGATGTTGTGTGGGGCCTTAGGAGGACTTGCAGGAGCATTAGAAGTTATGGGCTTCTGGCATCGTTACGTTGATGGTTTTTCAGCTGGTTATGGATTTGATGGAATTGCTGTATCTCTTCTAGGAGGAAATCACCCCTTGGGGGTAATATTTGGAGCAGGATTATTTGGATGGTTAACGACTGGAGGCCAAGTCCTTCAATTAAAAGGAATTCCAAAAGATATTGCTAATACCATCAAAGGATTCATAGTTTTTCTAGTAGCTGTACCTCTAATTTCAAAACAAATTATTAGTTTTTTTGAAAGAAGACATTGGAATCAGAAGATTAAACAAAACATTGGAATCCTAGCGAAATCTCTTCAAAATAACTGGCTAAACATATTAATAGGGATAATATCCGTTCTAATATTTAGTATTTCACTATATCTTGTACCTGTGATTGCTATACCTCTCCAAAGCTTCGGAAATTCCCTTTTTGCTCCTTTATCAACTTTTTTCTCCCAATTCTCATTTTTTATTCCCATTGTAGACTTCTTGGAAACAATATTTTCTATTAAGCTTTATTTGAATATACTGCTTTTTTCTATTACACTTATTATATTGCATAGGGCAAGAAAAAATGTTCTAAACCTCAATATTCAACGCTTGTTACTAATTTTTGCATTTATTCTTGGTTTAAATGAAGTTTTGATACTTTACTCATTACTTGGGCAACTTTTCATGCTTTTTGCGATAATTTTCAGTATTTTCATTTTTATCATATATCAAGAATTGCAGGCAAGAGGAAATAATACTGGAGAAAAGAAAATAACTGATAAATTCTCCTCGATAAGTTCTTCAGAACAAGATAATGATATTAAAAAATATGGAATAATAGCATTGATTACATTTCTTTGGATCTTTTTGACAATTTTTATAACACCGATAAATCTTCCATTTCCTATTGATGTTTTCTCCTTCTTTACTCTGAAGAATTGGGGAGCTTTGATTTCAATAGTAGGGATTTTTTTCATATTAATTAGTTTATATATTGTCTCGAGATTGAAACTTCCTCAAAGACATCCCTTATTTTATATCATGAGTGGGATACGAATTTTATACAGTTTTGTTTCTATATCAATAATATTTGATTTAAATACTCCTCTCTTATATAATCAAACACTACAAATGGCAACTCCAATAGGATTCGCAGCTTTAGGTGGTATGTATTCAGAAAAATCTGGTGTTGTTAACATTGGTTTGGAAGGAAAAATTCTCACTGGAGCATTTGTTTCAGTTTGGATTTCACAAGAAACTGGTGATCCTTGGCTAGGAGTACTTGGTGCAGCTATTGCAGGAGGTTTAATGGGATTGTTACATGCTATTGCTTCAGTTCGTTATAGAGCAGACCAAGTTGTTGTTGGTGTTGCAATAAATCTATTAGCATCAGCATTAACTACATTAGGATTAGTTGCAGTCTGGAATATTCATGGTACAAGCCCAACCGTAAGAGGATTTCAAAATATAAAACTAGGATTTTTAACTGAAATCCCTGTAATTGGTGATTTTATCTATCAACTAGCAGGTGGGGATAGAGGATTTCCTCCATTAGTAATTGCATTTATTGCGACTATAATTATCAGTGCATGGATCATTCAACGAACCGCTTTCGGACTTCGTGTCCGTGCCGTAGGAGAGCATCCTAGAGCTGCTGATACATTGGGTATTAATGTATACAGAACCCGCTATATTTGTGTAATTATTTCGGGTGTTTTAGCAGCTCTAGGAGGAGCTCAGTTGACATTAGGAACTGTTCCACTATTTCGTAGAGACATGTCAGGAGGTAGAGGGTTTGTTGCCTTAGCATCATTGATTTTCGGGGCATGGACCCCAATAGGAGCTGCACTTGCAAGTATTTTATTTGCATTTAGCTATGCATTCATATTTCAACTAAATATAAAGTTAGAACAGCTGGGAACTACATGGCTGTTTCAAATGCAAAAACTAACACCAACTCTCCCCTTTGTGATAACATTATTGACCGTTGCAACTGTAGCAAAACGTGCGAGACCTCCAGCAGCAGATGGAATTCCATATGTAAAGGAGGGTTGACTGTTATGAGCCTCAATAGACTAAAATTTTTCCTACCTTTTCCAAGGGTTAAATAAATGTGATTCTGACTACACTGACTTTCTTTGGAAATTTCTACCTCAAAAAAAGGTCTAAGAATTATCTAACAATCAATCCCTTCCACTTCAAGCAGGAGTTCAGCTGAAAGTTTCTTCAAAATTTCTCGATTTTTATTATCAGAATTTGATTCTATATAAACCTTTAATTTTGGTTCAGTTCCTGAGAATCGGAGTAAGATGCTTGATTCATTCTTAAGAAATAGCTTTAATCCATCAATCGTGGAAATTTGATTCGTTTTAGATGACCAGAATTCAGGTAATCTATTTATGTGCTCCCAAAGTTCTTTTTTATCATCTGGGTCAATATTAAATGCTTTTCTTAGCACTTTACGTTTATTATAAGGAGTAATCAATAAAGAAAGAGATTTTTTTCCTACTTCAGAAATGAGCTTTAATGTAGGGTATATTCCATCAATCCATTTACCAAAAGTTGGGAAAATTAGCTTATTCGGTTCACCTAGAAATAATACACTTTTATCATGTACGTAATCCCGATTGCGCCCTATCCTGCTACTAATTACTTCGCCACCATGTCTTCTAGCAGTATCTACTGCATCAGAAGTACAATCTACAGTTAATATAACTTTCCTTCTATTGGGATTTGAAAAGTCTAAATGATCCACAAAAAAAGAAATCATAGAAGTTGAGGATATAAACTCCCCATTTTCATCGATAATAGCAAAACGATCTCCATCACCATCTTGTCCTATACCCATATCTGCTCCTTCATTCACAACAGTCTCTTTAAGGGTTGATAAGTTATCATCAGTAGGTTCACTAGGCCTTCCAGGAAAAAGTCCATCTAACTTCTCGTTGAGAGTAATAACATTTTCAATACCTATTAATTGAAATATCTTCGGGGTTACTAGGCTAGGGACGTTATTCGCACAATCAACACAAATTTTTTGTGGTTTTTGCTTTATTTTTACGGATTTTAATAAATAATCAAGGTAATTAGATAGATATTTATCAGAGGATTGAGAATTATTTACCCCAACTGAATCCCATGTTTTATTAAGATTATATTTCCCAATTTCAAGTATAGATTGTAAATAACTTTCAATCTTTTCCTCAAAAAGTAGGTCTCCTTCTCCCCCGTTCATAAAAAACTTAAAGCCATTATTCTGAGGTGGATTATGGGAGGCTGTTATCATAACTCCCATTGTTTCATACATTTTGGAAATAAAAGAAATTACTGGTGTAGGAACCTTCCCAATATCTATAATATTTTTGCCCATAGAATTATATCCACTAATAAACGATGATTTCAGTATATCTGAGGTTAAACGAATGTCTGAAGCTATAAATGTATTATTAGAAGATAGGAAGTCGAAATGACCAACAGCACAGCCAAGATCAAATGCAAATTTTGGTGATACTAACTCAAAATTTCCTCGGATCCCTGAACTTCCAAACCATTTGGCCAAGTATATTCTCCAACTTATATTATATTATGCTGATTGCTCCGTTTGAGAAGAAAGAGGAAAATCAACTTTTTTTTCTTCTTTCCCTTGCTCAGAATGAACTTCAGACTTTTGTATTAACGGATTTCCTTGGACATCTACTAAAGTTACAGAGGTTATCCCAAATCCTACATTTATAGAATCGCATATTTCTCTATAGAAACGACCTTGGAAAAATATATTATAAAAAAGAGTAATTAAGATGACAATTAGAGAGATATTAGCAATACAGAAGAAAATAAGTCCAAGAATTAATTCAATTCTAGTTTGGAGCTGTCCAATGGTTGATCCAGTCACAACATTTGCTCCTAATCCAAATACTGCTGCAATTGTGATAAAACCTCCAGTGATTGAGGCGACCTTACGTCCAACAAGCCAATTTAATTTTGCCCCCTTTTGATATGCTTTTAATTTTGCATCAATCAACATCCAAGAAAGGGGATAAATCAAGGTGAATACTAGTGGTACAAGGATAAATAAAATGATAGTTCGAATAATAAACAATAAAATGTCTCCACCAGGATTTAAAATCCTTCCAGGATCATTATTTCCAATTAAACCAGCAATTAAGGTCATCAAAAAGGCTGCAACCGAAACCCAAGCTATAATCAATGCAATGTATTTATTCAAAATATGGGGCATCGCAATTTTCCTTTTTTCGTCTGGAATATATTCTAGATAATGTACATCGCCTTTTGTAAATATAAATTTTAAGACTTTATTATCCACGAGTAAATGTGCGGTAATAGGAGTGATTCTTAGTCCTAATAAGAACCAAAGATAGATAACAACAAAAGCTACGATAAAGCTTATAGGGATAGCAAATAAGTTTACACGAATTAAATTAAAACGAAAATTACTGTTAACAACCTCAAAACCTGAAAGAAAAATCAGAAATAGAGAAAATAAAGAAAGAATTAAGATAGTAATAATACCTGATCTGGCAAATTGATATTCAGTGTTGCGCAAAGTCAGAAACATTTCTTTAAGAGTATCTAACATGTATTTTGATACCTGTTCTATTCTTCTTACTGAATTTCGTTCTTTTTGAGGTCCAGAATCTATATTTGTAGTTGAATTTTCTTCTTTCATTTTTGATTTCTTCCTTTCTATACGAAGAACCTATTTGATTTGTATTTATATAAAATTGAAAGTCTATTTACTCTCTTTGAATTGGTGTTTCATTTGTTGGATTGTCTTCTTTTTCCCCAATCTATGCTTTTCCAATTTGAACTTGCAGTTTCTTCTGTAAAATCCCGAGGATCTACTCCAGATAAAGATCTTTCTTCTCTTTTTGTCTCATCCAATTTGATTATTACTTTATTCAATAAGCTTTCTACCTCTTTACTAAGTGAATTAGCATCAATATTAAAATTCTTTAAATTAGGGATAATAAGATCGTTTACCTGAAAAGAAACAGTCCTAAGATACTCCAAAATATTTTCAAGTGATTCTATACATTGATTTTCAGCTGTTAAATGAGTCTGGATATCTTGAACCACCTCGCTTTCAGATTTTTCTTCTGGAGCAAATTCTACCATAATATCAGACTTAGCAATTTCCTTAACTTTGGCATCTGATTTCAAAAATTCAGTTTCTTTAATATCTATTGAATAACCTACAGAAATTAGTCTTTTTGGTTTTTTTAACCATTTAATGCCTTTAACTGGTTCAATATGTGAACAAATCTCTTGAGGATTCTCAACACGCGATCCATTATATATAATACTCCTTAATTTATTTTGTGAGGCATATATTATTGTTGAAGGATCAATAACTTTTATTCTCTGAATAGGGAGGTTTTCTTTATGTTGTGCGCGACGACGATTAGAAATTTTTTCATAGAAATTAAGTTCTCCATTTAAATGTCCAGTTACATAAAAATCCAGCTCTGTTTCTGTCTCGATAGCTCTAATTGGTGACTCTAAGGTAATAGAACTGAGTAATTTTCCATCCTTTTTCCAAAATTTCAATGATTTATCATCCGAACCAGAAATTATAATATCATCATTCATGAAACGAATAGAACGAATATAATCCGAATGTGCTTCCCAAGAATTAATCTCAATTCCCTCTAAATTAAAAATACGAATACTATTATCTCCGCTACAAGCAGCAATAAAAATGTCCTCTGAAGGATTGGATGCTAAAACAGAAACTAATGGAACATTTTTTATCTTTTTAATTAAGTTATTAGTGGTTAAATCCCAGATACTAATAGAATCATCATATGAACCCGCAATTACAAAATTATGAATTGAAAGATAAATTACAGAGGAAACAGATTCATTATGAACTGCTAGTGTCTGTTCTTTTCCTGTTCTGAAATCCAATAAATGCACTTGCTTATCCCCAGAACCAAATATTATCCGATCGTCATCTATAAAAATCACGGATTCAACGGAACATAATCTTCCTAAAATTTTCGATTTGAGATCACCTTGAAGCGTAAAAAGAGAAATATTATTCTCTTCAGTACCTTTTAAAATTTCACCTGAATTAAGGATTAAAACATTACTACCAGAAAGTTCTTGATGAAGATTTAAGACCTCTCTCGATTTAGTATCTACTATAAGGAGATTTCTTTCTCCAGTTACCGCAATAATACCAATGGTAGAATTAAAATCTACTGATAAAGGTGTAAAATCTATTTTAAAGCCAAATTGAGGATTAAAATCTAAATCTAGTATTTTACCCGTTCCATCCTCTGAAACAGTGACAATATTAGAATCATGTAAACACATTGATGTGATAAGTCCATCATGAACTAGAACTTCATTAGAAATTGTTCTGTCCTTACTATCAACTATAACAATTTGACCATTACGCTTGGAAACAGCCAAATAGCGGTCATCAATCCAAACTAACGAGTCACCAGACAAATTTTCGACAAAAACTTTATTACCAGTAATTTGTCTTTGTTTATGATTAAAAAAATATATTTCATCATCATAAGTAGCAAAAGCAGTCAATTGATTACTTGGATTTGTCCCGAAAATATTTCTAAAGACAAAAGAATCACTTATTAATTCTATAGAATCCGTAATGAAATTATAGATGTAAGCTTTTGAAGTGTCTGCTAATATAACAATAATAGCAGAATCATTTGGCATTATTTCAAGTCCTTCAATAGCTTCTGTAAAATAAAACAATACTCTTTCTTGATTCTTACCATTCCATATTCTTACTGTGCCATCAAATGAACAAGAAGCGAATAAATTAGAAAAATGAAATTTTGATAATCGCATTACAGAAAATCGATGCCCTGTAAGTCCAGAATAAATTGTTTTTGAAGTTGGGGTTAGATCCCGAAGCATTTAATATCTCTCGCATTTTAATTTAAGATATAGCGTAATTTTAATATTTATAATCCAATTCTAAATCATGTCCTCTCATAAAGTACATTGAATAAAAGTCATAACTATTATCAACAATGAGTTCAATTTTATTCTAAGATTAAATTACTTGATTTTAGAAATAATGCAGGATTTCTTTAAGATTAGTAATACGAGGACAACGAACCTCAGGCTGAAAAGGTCTTCCATGCATACCCTTTGGGCCCTTATCAAAGAAAATAACGTTCATTTTTAACATCATTGCTGGAATAATATCTACTTTATAGTCATCAGCAATATATACTGTTTCTCTCGTTTTAATGCCTAAAAAATCGGATAACGCAATTCTAAATATCTCTTCAGATGGTTTATTGATACCTACATCTTCAGAATAAGTTATAGAGTCGAAGAAATCAAGTATATTTAAATCACTTAAGATCTCCAAGAGTGATTCATCCCAGTTTGAGATCAGACCTAGTTTATATTTTCCTTTTAACTGATTAAGAACCTTTAGTGCCCCTTCTTCTAAAATATACTCAAATGGTAACATTTCAGCAAGTTTTTCTTCAATAGAATTAATTATTTTTCTATTCTTAAAACCTAGAGAATTATAAAAAATATTTTGATACTTTCTCTGATCTAAATCACTAAATAAAGAATAATTTGTCCGAGACAATGCCCAATTCTCAGCATTTGAAAATGCCTGAAATACTAATTGAGGAGAAATTTCTTTACCAGTAATATCAGACAAGAGACGTGAATAATAAGAAGGAAGATTTGTACCCTTCAATTGAAAAAGTGTTCCCCCCCCATTAAAATAAATTACCTTGCTTTCTTTCATAAATAAACCCAATCAAGAAAATTCTTTTTTTCAAAAATTAGAAAAATCAGTCTTAAAGCTGAATAAAAAGGTTAATCTTAAAAATCTGTGGAGGATTAATATAGTTAGAGATTCATACCTTAAAATGAATCTTAAAGATTTAACCTAATCCTATGATTTGAATTATACCTTTTATCCTAATTAAAAAGAATGGGAGATAGGCTTATAATTCGTATCTGTAATAGTTTAAACAGAAGAAATCAGGTTATAACAAATAGATTACAGACATCAAGCTTTCGCTGGATATTTTGATGTCTTTAGGATAAAATCGACAAATCTAGATATGATTTGAAGGTCAAATCCAGTATTTGGGAAAAATTAGAACGTGATTAGCTCCCTCGAATGTGGGAGAACCAAACAACGATTACTACTCACACCTCTTAGATTTAAGAGAAGTGAAAATGATTTCAGGTGATTACTTTGACTGCCTATTCAAAAAAGAAAAGCCGAGGGCGCACAGAAGTAGACATTGCGACCCAATACTTAGCTGAAGAAGAAGAAAAGACGAGAGAAATTGTGGCAAAGAAGAAGCACAAAAATGCTTCCAATAAGATACCAGAAACCTCGTTTAACCAATCTAAAATAGTGAAGAAGGAAACTTATCAGTCAAAACCGATAATTATTAAATCAAAATCATCTACTAATAAATCTTCAACTTTGAAGGATAATCTGAAAGGAAAACAGAGTAAGAGAAGATCAATAGTTAAAAAGATTCGTAAAAATAAACGACGAATTAAAAATACACGTATTCAATACTTTCAAAGGTATAAAGTTTAATATTTCGGAGGATGGGATAATAAGAATCCTTCTTCTTTTTTTTTACTTATTTCCATCCGAAGAATGAAGCGGAAGGAACTTTAATTCGATACCTGCTTCTTGAGCAGCTTCAAAAATCCTATTATCTCTATAGAATTCACCATAAATTACTCGAATAATACCAGAATTTGCTAATAATTTGAAACAAGTCCAACAAGGGGAGGCTGTGATGTATATTTCTGCCTCATTGATTGTAACCCCATTCTTTGCTGCTTGCGCTACAGCATTAGATTCAGCATGTACAGTTCTTACACAATGATCGTTTTCCATCAAATGACCAATTTCATCACAATGAGCCAAACCACGTATTGACCCATTATAACCTGTTGAAAGAATGGTTTTATCTCTTACAATAACTGCACCAATATGTTTACGGTTACATGTACTTCTACTTGCCACTTGTAAGGCAATTTTCATAAAATATTGTTCCCAAGGGATTCTTTTGTTCGATTCCAAGGCATTTCTCTCATGATTCACTTGCAACTTTTTCATACTTGGAGAAAAATGAGAAGTAATAAATTAATCTATCTTGAATATCTGTAAGTATCTTCAAAAACTTGAATGAAAAGGTTTGGAAACACGATAATATAATCGAAATTTACACTTATATTAACCAAAAAAAAGAAAAAACCCTAGGATGATTATAAATTGACGAGACGAAGATATAAATCAAAATGGCATCGATATGGATCTGTAATCAGTGTTTTGCTCGTAGCTCTTGGTGGTTTATTTATGATCTTATATGGTGTAATTGGTTTACTTAATCAAAGTGCACCTGAAACTTATTTTTTAACAAACTATATAGACCTGCCACCTGAATTTATGATATTTTTTAGCATAGTTTCAATTATAGCTGGCATCGGAATTCTTATTGTTTCAGTTCAACAAAAACCACATGAAAAGAAAACGGCAACATGGATGGTCATTGCTGCAATACTTGGAGTTCTTGGAGGTACAATTGGTGGATTAATTGTTTTTGGTGGAGTTTTAATCTATTTCATTTTATATCTAATATGACTAAAAGAGGATTTTTTCTTAATATAGGGTGGAAATTCGAAAATTGGATCTTAAAGTTCTTGGTATTGTTGGTAGTAGAAATTCAGGGAAAACTACAGCTATAATAGAGTTATCTAACATTCTGACTCAATATAATCTCAAATTTGCTATTATAAAATTTATGCATCATAGATTTGATTTTGATTTAACTAAAAAAGACTCAAAAATATTCAAGATGACGAATGCAATGATGATTATTTCAGCTTCTCCTTTTGAAACTGTTATTTATCAACCACAAAAATCTAGAATGAATTTGAAAATAGTAAAGAATTTTTTACCCACTGATTTAGAAGTTTTATTATGTGAAAGCTATCCAGCAGAAGAAAGTGAGAAAATGCCCTTGATTTTTTCCTGCCTTGATGAGGATGATTATTTTGACACAAAAATCCGATATTTTAATCAGAAACCACTTTTCATAACAGGAAAAATAACTAATTTAAGATTAAATAGCTTAGATAATATTCCGATTTTGGCTTTTTCGAAACAATCTGATATTAAAACGGTTTTAGAGATATTGAATATTCCAAAATAAGACTGTTGTTAATATTTGGTTTTTTATGAATGAAATCGTGTATATTTCTCTTCTTGGCCAGCTAAAAAAGCAGTTAAGACTCCATTCCGTTTTAAATTCAATAAAATAACCTCAGGTACTCCAGAATCTAGAAGATTTTTAATTTCGGTTAGTTTCCCTTTCATCTGGCCTGAAGCGTCACCTTCACCTAATTTGTTGAGTAGATTATTCACCTGTCCTACATTCATATCACTATAGAAATGAGCGCTTTTAGCAACCTTGGGATCACGATCATATAATCCATCGATGTCAGATCCGAAAACTATTCTTCTAGGTTTGAATTTATAAGCTAAATCAGCAATTATTTGATCCCCAGATAGAACGCTATACCCCATACTGTAATCAGGCACCATATCTCCTGAAATTACTGGAACCATTCCTAAATTGAGAAAATATTCAATATTATTGGTATAAGAGACTTGGATTCGCATTTTATCAGATATATACATACTAGAAGCATAAAACTGTACTACAGGAATACTATTTTTTAAAAAAGCTTCTAATAAAAGTT
>WOR8_10002174_pt1 | contig 19564 bp, 28 predicted proteins | sample DeeMarSeWOR38_10_FD_19890 | JGI IMG/M metagenome (IMG submission 19890)
GGCATCAATAACGGCAGAGTGATGCGCCGAAAAATATAAAGGTTTCCCGCGCCGTCAATGCGCGCGGCCTTATAAAGCGAGCTGTCTATGGATTGCAACCCTGCTAAAAGTATCAGCATCACGATGGGGGTCACCTTCCAGCAATCCGCCAAAATAACCGTAAGTAAAGATTGCCACCCTCCGGCCATCCAAGGAATAGGCAAAGTTATAAGCCCCATATCGCTGAGGATGCGATTCACCCATCCGGAAGTAGTAAAAAGATATGTCATCATTACCCCAGCTACTGCCGTAGGAATAGCCAGGGGCAAAACAAACAGCGGCCTTAAAAAACGGATATACCTGTAATTTCTAGAGAGAAGCATGGCCAGGACTAGCCCCAACCCCAGCTCGATGGATAAGCTACCTATGGCAATAATGATTGTGTTAAAAAAGGCTTCTTTAAAAGCGGCGTGGGTAAATAATGTGCGGTAGTGGGCGAGGCTAAACCATCTGCCTGCGGCATCGCCTAACGGTTGCAGGCTTAAAAAAATCAGCCGAATAATCGGAACCAGGGTAAAGAAAAAAAGAAAAATTAAAAGCGGCAAAATACAGATTATTTTAAAGGAATGCTTTCCCAGCCGCATAGGCTTAAAAGATAGTCCTATTGATAAAGAAGCTTTTCTTTTTCCAGTTTCTTCTTATAGTTACTTAGGGTCTCTTCAACCGGAGCCTGATTAATCACAATCTCGCGGAAACATTCGCTTAAGTATTTGGCATAAGCCGGCCACCAGGTAACATTCTCCCTAAATACGCCGTATTTTAAGGCATCAACAACTGCCTGATAGTAATCTCTCTGCCAATCCTGGATACCGGCATAGGCATCCGGCCTGATAGACGGCCAGCCAAGTTTAGCCACTAAAGTTTCCTGCACCTGTTTTGACTGCATATAGCTAATAAACTTCAGGGCAGTCTCTTTATGCGCGCAGTTTTTGGGAATACCAAAGACATCCCCGCCAATGACGTGGAGTTCTCCGCCAGGCCCTGACCAACCTGAATAAGTACGAATAAAGTTAAGTTTATAATCCTCAACCAGTACGGTTATCCCGAAAGGCCAGTTTTGGGCGATATAGGCATTCTGTTGCGCTAACAATTCATTGGTGGTGTCCCATTTGGCCCTCCTTGATTCTGTCGAGGCGAACGGCCAAAGCTTCTGCAGATACTCAAAAGCCTTGATGCAACCTGCATCATCAAAATCATAAGGATTCCCACCTGCCTGGAGAATAAATTCATAAACCTGGGTTGCGGTGGGATTACCCCCAAAGGCCTTTAAAAGCACCCTGCCTTCTCCTTCTTCCTCTCTAAACTTTTTTGCCACCTGCAGAAGCTCCTCCCAGGTCTTGGGAGGTTGAAGGTTATATTTCTTAAAGGCTTCGACATTATAGTAAATAATCTGCACATTAGGCCTAAAGGGCATAAACATAAGCCTCTGATCGAACTTACAGGAAGCAACGAGATTCGGCAGGACCTCAACCGGGATATTTTTTTCGTACTCAGAAAGATCCAACACCAAATCTCTGTTAATCAGCATGGCCAGGTTCATGTTGTCCTGGGCAAAGAGATCGATTTCGCCCCTTTCTGCTGCCTGCAGCGCCGCCAGCTTGGTAACTAACTGGCCGGAGTCTATCTGAAAAGCCTCAATCTTTAGGTTGTTTTCTTTTTCAAAGGCAGGAAATATCTCGGCACGGAAAACCTTCCATTCCTGTTCCCCCAAACTCATTGCCATTCTCAAGGTTACAGTAGCCGCAGGCTTCTGGGCGCAACCCGCAGAGAAGATGAAAAAAAAGAATAAACAGAAAAAGAACCTTCCGGAAAGGAATTTCTTTGGCATAACATTTTATTATACCCCTGTATGGCAAAAATACAAGCGGCTTTCTAAGCCTGCGGGAAATAAGTTTAAAAAGTTTTGGAAAATATTTATAAATCGTGTATAATAAGGACGCTTAATAAAGGAGCGAATAAATAAAATGCAAAATGTTTCAAAAAAGATTTCCTGGGAAATTGTAAAAAAGTCCTTTCTACCGGTGTTGATTTTTTTGTGTCTCCTGGCATTTTCGGTATTTTATAATTTCAAAATAGCCCCTCTGCTTTCTGCCCAGGTGCATCAAAACCTAAAGAAGGCTATCGCTACTGTTTTTATTATCAGTATAGCCTTTATCATACAAAGAATCCTGGGAGGGGCGCTCGCCTGGTACCAGGAAAACTTTGCCGTAAAGACAGTTACGCGCCTGGATGATGAGCTAATCCCTCTTGTAAGAAGAGTGGCTAAAATCCTGATCTGGATAATTGCCCTCTTGATTATCCTTCCGATTTACGGAGTAAACATTTCCGCCTTAATCGCGACTTTAGGGGTAAGCTCTTTAGCCATTGCCCTGGCTGCCCAGGACACCATTGCCAACATCATTGCCGGTTTTATGATTATGGTGGACAGGCCGTTTCGCCTGGGCGACAAGATTAAATTACCCAGCGGAGAAATAGTAAAGGTGCTGGATATCGGGGTAAGGCGCTCGAAGTTCTTGGCGCAGGATGATAATGCAATCATTATCCTTCCCAATCTGGAACTGAGTAAAAGTAAAATTGTAAATTATACTTACGGGCAAGAACGATCAAAAAGCCCTTCCTAACTTCTAACTTATTATGTCGTTAAAAGGTGTGATTTTTGATATGGACGGGGTTATAGTAAACACCGTGCCGCTGCATTTTAAGGCCTGGAAAAAGATGTTTTCCGAATACGGCCACAAGTTTAGCTTTAAGGACTATAAACAAAAGGTTGACGGCATACCGCGCATAAGCGGAGCGCGGGCAATCCTCACCGACCTGACCGAAGAAGAATTACAAAAAGCAGCGGCCAAAAAACAGGAGCATTTTTTACAGCTCTTAAGCAAAGAAGGAATCAAGGTCTATCCCGATGCCGTAAACCTGATAAAACAGCTGAAAAAAAATAAAATAAAAAGGGCTGTTATTTCCTCCAGCAAAAACTGTCGTTATATCTTGGGTAAGGCAAAATTAATTAAATTCTTTAAGGTAATCATTTCGGGCAAAGACATCAAAAGAGGAAGAGGCAAACCGCATCCTGATATTTTTCTTATGGCGGCCAGGAAACTAAAAATTCCCACAAAAGAATGCGTGGTCGTGGAAGACGCGCTCCTGGGAATCATTGCCGCCAAGCGCGCTAAAATAAAAGCTGTAGGCATCGACCGCTACAAAAAGCCTGCGCGGCTAAAAAAAGCGGATTTAATCGTGCATAACTTAAGGCAACTTAATCTCCCAAAGCTGGAAAGGTTAGTTTCGCAATGAAAAACTTCTATCCCCAATACCTTGATGACGACCTCTGGCAGATACAGGAACTGGAATGGGCAAAATCCATACAAAGCATCCGCGAATCCCAATTTGCCCTGGGTAACGGCTACTTCGGCACCAGGGGCGTGCTGGAAGAGATTCCTTACGATGCCATGCCGGGCACTTATATTGCCGGCGTATACGATAAGATGCACTCCCAGGTTGCGGAGCTGGTAAATTTACCTAACCCCTTTAACTTCAGGTTCACTGCCAAGGGTGAAAAACTGGATATGGTAGCCATGGATGTCCTAAGGCACAAGCGGGTGCTAAATCTAAAAAAAGGACTGCTTATCCGCCACACCCTTTATCAGAATAGCAAAAGAGCGCGTTTTGACTATAAGTCGCTGAGATTCGTCTCGATGCATAACAAAAATATCGGGGTAATGCAGATTTCCCTGACTGCCTTAGATGGACCTTGCGAAATAGACCTTAATTCAGGGATAGATACTTCCGTATCCAATGCCGGCGTGCTTACCGAAGGACAAAAAAGGCACTTCCGGACAAAAGAACTGGGGCAGGCCCATGATTCCGGATACCTGACGGTAGAAACCCTGGAAAAAAAACATTCCGTTATTTACTGGGCGGGTTTTTATTATGAAGTGGGGAGTAAAAAAATCTTTGCGCAGGATAATATTTTCAGTCTTAAGCTAAAGAAAAACCAGACCGTTACCTTTACAAAAGTATTTTATATCAAACGCTTTCCCTGCGACAATAATCTGGTTCGCTACAAAAAGGAATCTTTTAAGACATTTTATGCCGCCTTTCATGCTGATTTCGAACAACTGATTGAAGATCATATTCAGGCCTGGAAAAAACTCTGGAAAAAAGCCGACATCCTTATCGAAGGCACTGCTAACCTCCAGCAGAATTTACGCTTTAACATCTATCACATGCTTATCTGCGCCCATGCCGACAATGGTTTCTCTAGTATCGGAGCAAGGACACTCTCCGGCGAAGGATATCGCGGGCATATCTTCTGGGATGCGGAAATTTTCCTTTTACCTTTCTATCTTTTTAACCTGCCTGAAGTAGCCAAGAATATGCTCCTTTATAGATATGAACGGATAGCCCAGGCCAGACAACTGGCTAAAAAAGAGGGGTTGCGGGGCGTAAAATTCCCCTGGGAATCAGCCGATACCGGGGAAGAAGAAACCCCGGAATGGGCCAAGGATATCGACGGCAGCATAATAAAGATTCTCACGCATAAGTTTGAGCACCATATAACTAGCGATATCAGCTATGCCCTCTATAAATATTATGTAGCCACCGGCGATGAAAAATTCATGCAGGAGAAAGGCTACGAGATTATGTTCGGAACAGCGAGGTTCTGGGCATCGCGCTGTACCTTTAACAAAAAGACTAAAAAATACGAGATAAACCAGGTAATCGGGCCGGATGAGTTCCACCTCAAGGTAAACAACAACGCCTACACCAATATCATGGCAAAGTGGAACCTGATTACCGCTTATAAGCTGTTCCGTAAAATCAAAAAGGACTCTTTGTCCTTTTGTGCCAAGCTGCAGAAAAAATTAGCGCTAAAAAATCAAGAACCAAGGGATTGGAAAAAAATCGCCCCCCTCTTATCCGAAAACATCGACGCAAACCGTATCGTCGAACAATTCGACGGATATTTTAAATTGAAAAAAATCCCCATTACCGAAACCGACGAAAACGGTATCCCGATTATATCTCCCAAGATCAAGACCCATTATATGGATAAAACGCAGTTTGTAAAACAGGCGGATACCCTGATGTTAATCTATTTATTGCACGATGTTTATTCTTTAAGTACCAAAATTGCCAACTACAATTTCTATATACAAAGAACCTTACATAAGTCTTCTCTGAGCCCTTCTATTCATTCTATTGTTGCCTGTATCTCTGGCGACCTGCAAAAGGCCTACGCCCTTTTCAACGTTGCCTTGCGTACGGATATCAGCAATCTCTTTGGCAACACCAGAGAAGGTATCCACGGCGCCAGTTTAGGCGGAACCTGGCAGGCAGTAGTTTTTGGCTTTGCCGGCGTGAGTATAACCAGGGAAAAACCTTATATAAACCCTCGCATGCCGCGCAGTTGGAAAAAAATAGTCTTCTCTTTATTTTGGAAGGCTGACGTGTTACAATTAGAGCTAAGTCATAATACCATCGGAATAAAAGTAGTTTCTCATAAACGAAAAAGGATAGAAATCGGAATCTTTGATAAGGCTACCTCTGTTAAAACAAATAAAAAATATTTCTTCAAAAGAAAACAGCCGGTTTTAGCGACTGAATACCACTATTAAACGTGAAAAAAAATAAACTAAGTATCGCGCATTTACACTGGGGATTTCCGCCGGTAGTAGGAGGCGTAGAAACCCACCTGACTATAATCTTACCCCAGATGGTTAAGGCCGGCCACCGGGTGAGTCTGCTTACCGGTTCCACCGACGAAGCCAAGGCCAGAGATAAATACGAAGGCGTAGATATATACCGCGTTCCTATAATGGACCTCAACTGGCTTTATAAAAGAGGGTTGGAAGGGATAAAAGACGAAGTGTATAGCGTTTTCTCTTCATTTTTAAACGATAATAAGCCTGATGTTGTCCACGCACATAACATGCACTATTTCAGTGAAGCCCATGCCGAAGCTTTGCAAAATCTGACCCAAGAAAGGAATATCCCTCTGGTTCTGACCGCGCATAACATCTGGGATGACCTGGTATTCTTAGAACTCACCCATAAAATTGACTGGACGCATATAATCGCCGTCAGCCATTTTATCAAAAAAGAAATTATCGGTATCGGTATAGACGACCAGAAAATCACTGTGATCCACCACGGAATAGACCAAGACAAATTTAATCCTAAAACAGACACCACGAAAATATTAAAAAAATATCCCCGGCTTAAAAATAAAAAAATAATCTTTCATCCGGCCAGAATCGGCCTGGCCAAAGGCTGCGATACCAGTATTAAAGCCATAAATTTCGTGAAAGAAGACTACCCGGATATAATGCTGGTGCTGGCGGGCTCAAAAAACATTATTGACTGGGGCGAAACCCAACAAAAGGATATTGCCTATCTAGTGAGCCTAATTAAGCATTTTAAGATGGAAGAAAACTGCTTGATTGACTCATATACCCTTGAGGAAATGGAAGAGCTTTATGCGGTAAGCGATGTCTGCGTCTACCCTTCTTCAAGCAATGAACCGTTTGGCCTGACCATGCTTGAGGCCATGGCCAGCGCAAAACCCATAATCATCACCAATTCCGGCGGCATGCCCGAAGTCATTGACGACGGAATAAACGGCTACGTCATTCTGGTAAGGGACTTCGAATTGTTGGCGGCAAAAATCAAAAATCTTTTAGGTAATAAGAAATTGAGAAACAGGCTGGGTTACACCGGCAGGCAAATCGTAGAATCGCAATATACCAAAGAAAGAGTCACCAACGACATCCTCTCCATCTACCAAAAACTCCTATAAAATCAAAGTCTATTTTTAAATTCGCGCCAGGGAAATTTTCTGCCCGGGCACTCGGTCCTGGCACCCCGAACCTGAGAGTGGCCGAGTATCCTGCTAAGGGGAATTTTATAATATTTCCTGAGTGTCTTTACCAGATAGACCAAGGAATCCAGTTGTTTCGCGGAAATATTTTCTTTGCTGAAATTACCTACCAGGCAAATTCCGATTGCCTTTTCGTTCATATTCCCTGCCCGGCAATGCGAGCCGTTTTTCTGCTTTAACCAGCGGGGGCAAACCTCGATCTGGCCGTCATCTTTTCCCTTTGTGCCGTTATCGATCACAAAATGATAGCCTATCTCCTGCCACCCCCTGCCTTGATGATAGCGATCAAACTGCAGGGAACTGCCTTCGTCGGTTGCACTATGATGAATAATAATGTATTGCCATTTCTTTGAAGCATACAGGGAAATAACCGGAACAAGCGGCGCGGCATCGGGAACCAGAAGACGCTGCCCCTTATTAAGCTGCTCCGTGCGCAGGTTATTCGCGCGCATTATATCACGGATGGTAACGTCGTACATCTTACCGATCCGCCAGAGCGTCTCACCCGGCGCAACCACATGACAAATATCGTGCCGGAAATAAGGCGAGGCAGGGCGCGGATATATTTCTCTAGTGGGTGTCGGCAAATACCCCATATCCGGGGTAGTACAAGAACTTAAAATCAACGTCGCTACAAAAATTATAATCAGATAAAAATTTCTTTTCATAATCTTTCCCCGGGTATTCATTAGTTTTTAAACATCCAGCCCAAAGACATTCCTGATGATCAGTCCGATAAAGAAATTAATTACGGCTATGCTTAAACTCAAGCCCGCCATCTCAAAAAATCTCTTTTTAAAATGCAATTCTTTTGTAACAGAGATGTAAAAGGTAAAAAGCAGTATTACCAAAAGGGCGTTAACAATCACAAAACTAAGGCAGACAAATATGTTCTTAAACAAAAGGTAAGGAAAAATTAAAAGCAGTACTGTTCCCACATAGGCCAGGCCGGTATAGATACTGGCTTTTAAAGGACTTTTTTTGGTTTCCTCCTGCTTGGTGGATAAATACTCCGAGGCAGCCATGGACATAGAAGCGGCAATTCCGGTAATTAAGCCCACAACGCCTATAAGCCTGCTATTCTGTATGGCCAGGGTAAATCCCGCCAGGGCGCCGGTCAACTCTACCAAGGCATCGTTTAATCCCAGGACCATTGAGCTGATGTATATCAGGCGTTCTTCGTCAATTAAATTAATTAACTCGCTTTCGTGCTTTTTTTCATCGTTGATTACTTTCTCTACCTCCGGGGTAATCTCCCTCAGCTTATCATATGCGTCTTGGGCCAAATCCTCACCTTTCTCCATAAGCTTGAGTCCAAAATTGAGGCCAAAAATACGGGAAAGAAAGACATAAATAAAAACTTTGTGTCGAACCGCCTGGACATCCTCCTGGGTTATATTTTTGAAAAATTCATAGTGCGCCAATTCTTCCTGAGATATCCTGGATAGAATCTCGCTTTGGCCTTTATCTTTCACTACCTCTGCAAGCCTCTTATAAATTATATGTTCGGTCAGCTCGCCTGTTTGGGCCTTTAAAACTTTTTCTTTTAAATCTTGACCTAACATTTCACTCTCCATGCTTAAATAAGACTTCTTCTCTTAGCTAAAAAGTAAACATTACAGCAGGGACAGATCCTGCTCCACATAAAGATGATTTTTGCAAACTTGGTATTTGGATAGTTGCGGGCAATCAGACAAAGCGGACAAAGCCTATGGATAAAAGAAAACATTATTAGACATTTATCAAAAAATTTTTTCACCCTATTCTCGTCCTTTTTGGCGCCTTACACTTCTTAAAATGTCTCTCAATCCATCCGTTTTTAACATTCTTCCTGGAGTCAAAATAGGAAACATATGGCTTAATATCCAATAAAGGCGTATCATCCAATATGTCCACCTCTGAAAAAGTAACGCTATTGCCTTTAATCCTTTCTACTTTCACTATAGAAAACCCAAGATGATTTGGCCTATGCGGACTCCTTATGGCGAATATGCCGTGCTCCTTATTTTCAAGAAACGGCTTACCGCGGAGTTTCTCTTCTTTTGAGCGGTTGAAGTAATAAATCAGGATAAGATGCGAAAAACCTTCGATATCCTTAAGGCCTTTGCGATATTCCGGGAATATCTCTAATGTTCCCATAATATTTTTATCAAATTTTCCCTGAATAGGAATACCCTGGGGTCGCTTGTAAGGTGTATGAATTATCCCAATGTAACTTAATTTAATTTTCTCTGTCATTTAGAAAAGGCTTTCCGGGCGCCAATCACCACAAACCCACCCTTACCGTAACCCAACCGTGCTTTTTCAACCGATTTTATCGCATTCGGCGCCTTAAATACGGCCTGATAATAACACATCCGATTAAACCGCGCCTCCTTAAGCAAACCCGTCAATTCTTCAATGCCAAAGAACTTTGCCTGCTTGTAAAATACGCTTTTTTTGCTCCGGTAGAGCTTGCCTAAGAAACTATTTTTGTCAATAATGCCGATAATGATCTTACCGCCTTTCCTCAAAACTCTCCATGCCTGCGCAAGGACCTTACGGGGAGCTCTGGCAAAACAAAGGGTGATGATAATGGCAACATAATCAAAGCTAGAGCCTGCAAAGGACAACCTTTCTCCCTGACCCTGACGTACGGTTATGCCTCTTTTTTGCGCGATTTTCAACATATTTTTCGAAGGGTCAATTCCGTATTCTATTCCTAATGGAGCAGCAAATCTTCCCGTTCCTACGCCTATCTCTAAACCCTTACCAACCGGGGGAACTACTTTTTTAAGCGCTTCTAATTCCGATAAATAGGCGAATTTATTCTTCGTATACCATGAATCATACCTTTTATAATGCCGGTCGAAAATGCTGCTCATAAATCTAGATCTCCAAACCAGCCGTCATAGAATCTTTTAAGATGTTGATACATATCTTTATCGATTATATTTCTCTTTATATCCCTTTCCTTAAAGGAGTACCTGTAATTTGCGCAGTAACTTAAAATAATATCCTTTGCATGGTTTATTCTTCTGGAAATTTCTTCGCAATATTCTTTATCTTTTTCTTTGCATCTGTCGGGATGATATTGCAGGCTTAGGTTTCGAAAGGCCTCTTTAATTTCCTCTATGCCTGCCTCTTCATCTAGGCCTAATAACTTTCTCGCTGCATCAATCTGTTTAAAATCTGCCATTTTACTCCTGTTTATCCAGCTCTATAGATTCAATAATAAACTCTTTATCGAAATTTAGTTCTATATCCTGGCTATTACAAGAAGGACAATTAAAGATAGGAACTGTTACAGTGGAATTATTTTTACAATTGCGGCAATGCAATAACAAAGCCAATGGCTCAATATTTAGTTTGATACGCTCAAAACACCCTCCCCTTGCAAGCTCCTGGTATGTACCAAGTAAACCCTGCTTACTGACGTGGCTTAAGGGGCTTAATTTTACATTGATACAAACCACATTGTTAATCGTATCTTTGCCAAATCTATCTTCAACAACCGAAAATATCTCATTTACAAAAACCGTCTCATGCATAATCTGGCAACTTTATCGGCTTTTTCCTCTTACCTTAATTCCTGAACTTCTTAGCTCTTCGGTTTTCTTCTTTGAACAGGCCATGCAGAAAAATTTGGCCTCCGCGTTTCTTTTATCGTAATTCGGCGCCAGAACCAAACGCCATAAACTTGTTTCCTTGCCACAGCTGTCGCATCTCCCTTTTTCTTTAAAATGCCACATCTCTACAGCTTTAGAAGTGAAAATAAACCTATCTACCCAGAAAAATATTGCTCCGCCGATTAAATTGGCAATAACCGTAGCCCATACCCCTACCCCTAAATTTTTAACTACCAGCCATAATATCGGGGTACTCAATTGCCACCTGAATAGATATAAAATAAAACGTTTCATTATCATCTCATACCCGATTATACTACAGAGTGCAATTTTATGAAAATTTATTTCATTTTGCTTTGTCTTTGACAAATAATAAAGGAAAGACTATATCGCTTATGCAGCAGGGTATCCATACCGCAAGAAACAAGAATAGCAAAATAATCAAATACGAAAATAAATTCAACGGTTGCCCCACCGCCATAATGATATGAAATAAAGAGGCCCAGGTGCTTATCAGGACATGTCCGGCATGGGGAAATTTGGTAGCAGGCCTAAAATAAGCAATAACTATACCTGTTATTGCTAAAGGGTTGACTAGCCACCACTTTTCTATAAATCCTATATGCATGCCCTTGTCAGGCATCTTCAGCATTAGCTCGCCCAGATAAGGAATGATAGAATCGCTTATCGTCGCTATTCCTACCGAGCCGACATAGCCCAAAAGCAGTAAAATCAAAAAATTACATTTTCCCTTTACGCAGCCACTGTTGAAATTCGCACATTTATGGAATTGATAAATCGATGCGGTTACCAAGGCGCTTAGTAGAACGTGTAAAGGATGTAAAACATAAAAAATATTATATGAGACCCTCTGGGGAAGTTTATGAAAAACCAACATGAATATGATGCCCCCGAGACAACCGAAAAAGGTAAAGGGCATATGATTTCTTAGTTCTTTTAGAATTTGCCTGAACATAATCTCAAATATCTATAGCCAGCCCGACCTTTAGCGTGATGAAGTCATCGCTATATTTATTGCGGAAAATATTCTCAGCAACTTTACCGCTGCAGTGAGCGGGTCCGATTTTTTTTACCGGTATCTGGCGGAAGCGTTCCGCTACGAGCTCTATAACCCTTCTATCATCTCTCATCAAATGAAACCCTCCTAGGGCCAAATACATAGCCTCATTGGGGAACTTTTCCTTTGCCTTTTCTAAAATTTTTTCGATCCCGGGATGGGCGCATCCGGTTATTACCGTAACCCCTTTTTCTGTTTTTACAAATAGCGCCTGTTCAGGCAAATAATCTCCATGGAATCTTCCTGCCATCTCTCCGCTGGTAAAAATATCTTTTGAAATTTCCCTTATCTTATCTATCTCAACAAGATTTCCTTGCGCAGCTTTCACTTTTTTTTTGAACCCGCTACTGAAGTGCGGACAGCCATAAACTGTAAGCCCCTTTCTTCTGTTCAATACTTCCCAGAGACCACCGGTGTGGTCCCAATGCTCATGAGAAATTACCGCTTTCTCAATACCCGAAACATCTACTCCTAAAGCCTCCATATTTTCGGTCAGCCATTGGCCTTTTTCACCGGTATCGAACAAGATTTTATCATCAACCAAAAACGAAACTCCCCATCCGGTACGCAAATTCTCATCCAAAGCATCTTTATCAAAAAGAACCTTTATCTGCATTTTTTAAACCATTCCTTTTAAAAAATTTTTTAAACTTATTCTTGCCCGTTCTTGCGAAAAATAGGTGGCTCTCACACCGACAATCAGAACTGCCAAACTTATCTATGAAACCACAACCTGCCCTTTGAATCATTTTTGCAATTTTGCACTCCTTTAAACTGGCGCTAATCCAAATGTTTTCTATTCCAGCTTTATGCGAAGATAAAAAATAATCAATATGCCAGAAAAATTTTTTCTTGCCAGATAAATGCCTAGCTATTCTTGCCCTTAAGCCCTTTCTGGCCGAACCAACGTAAAAATAGGCTCCTTTTTTTAAATCTAGCTCTCCTAGCGCCCCCACCCGGATTCTAATATCTTTGGACAAAGCTATTCCTAATACATAGGTCATCTTTGACAGGTGCCGCTATCCGAACAGGGCGGAGTATCACACCTTTCGCTCCTTCCGCAACAAGTCTTACCACCCTGCGCGCCGATCATATGGCCGTCCGTAGAAACAAAGCTTTGAGAAAGTATTTTATCCAATCTCCTGCTATTGCAGTAGCTGCACTTTATTTCCGATTTCTCCTGCGCAACCCCAACCAAGAATTCGCTCACATTGCCACAATCTTTACACTTATATTCATAAATTGGCATATCTCTCCACCTGCTTTCTTTTATGTAGTCTCCGTTTAAATTTTTCTAAAAGGTTCAGGTAGTCAACAATCAGCCTTCCCTTCAAATGGTCTATTTCATGCTGCAGCACCCTGGCTAAAAGCCCTTGCGCTTTGATTTCTACAACCCGGCCTTCTTCATTTAACCCACCCGCTACAATTTCATACGGTCTTTCTATATCGACAGTAACACTAGGAATACTTAAACACCCCTCTTCCATCCGATCTGATCCTCTTACTTTTAAAATTACGGGATTTGCTAATTTTATCGCACCATCTCCGATATCGACCACGAGTAAGCTGCTGGTTATTCCAATCTGCGGGGCAGCCAGACCAACCCCTTCAAATTTATACATTGTAGAAAGCATTAGTTCAAAAACCGTTATTTCTTTGGGTGTAATCTTTTCTATCTGGGAGCATTTTCTTCTTAAAATACTGTCCGGATATTGCCTAATTGCTAAGGATTCCATTTTTATCGCCTTTTCCTCTTCTTTTTAACGTATCCTCATCGCTTATAGCCAAAACCTCTTTCTGCATCCTTTCATCATAAACCGAAATCACATTCACTCCGCTACAAACACGGCGAAAATAATCTTTTATCCTAACGATATCCTCTTCGGATAACGGTCTTATTTTGGCAGGCCTAAGCGGTGTATTGATTTGGACTTCATCCGGCTTAATATAGTTCACCAGATAAATCAGTTTGGCGATATTGTCTCTATTGCTATCGATAAACATTATTTGTAAGGCGAATTTTCCCGCATAGCTGTTTTTAAATTCTTTTATCCCCTCCAGAATACTGCTGAATTTGGTTTTTTCGGACGGTCGGTTAACTTCCCTTAAGGATTCCGGCGAACAGACGTCTAATTTAGCAATCACAAAATCCGCTAAAGCTAAATCTTTTCTCACCTCTCCTTGATCCATTAAAGCAGAATTAGTTAAAACCGCTGCTTTTTCTTTGCGGATTGCCTTTATCGCTTTGATGCAATCACCTAGATTTCCTGCCAGGGTTGGCTCGCCCCTTCCTGAAAAAGTGATATAATCTATTTTTGTTGCCGGGAGTTTTTCTAATTCCTCAATGACTTCTTTAACCGGCACATAAATCTTTCTGTTAACAGTATAGTTTTTAGTCGGTCCGAGCTGGCAATAAACACAATCGAAGTTGCAAATTTTTTCTTCCTGCGAAAGCAGATCAATACCTAAAGAAATCCCTAGCCTCCAAGAAAAAACAGGACCGTAAATATATTTATATGCGGATTCCATCTATCATACCTCATAAACTTCAAAGTTTTAACAAATAATCGGCAATCGCCTTATGTAGCGTGCTAACCGCTAAAATCGAACAATGAATATATTCCTGCGGCAGGCACTTTAACTCTTCTATAATCTGGCGCGGAGAAATCTTCAAAACTTCATCTATCGTTTTCCGGTAAGCAAAGCGACAGACGGTTCCGGCACAGGCCTTGGTAAATATGCAGCCATCGGTATAATACTTTATTTCTTGTACTTCATTGTCTTGGATAACCAGGTAAAATTCCATTTCGTCGCCACACAACCCTCTTAGAAAAGCTGTGCCGGTGGCATCATTCATCCTGCCGAAATATGCCCCATTTTGGGATGCCTTGACAATATCACCGGCAATATCTATTTTACTATCCATGCTATTTCATTCTGTAAGGTTTATCCATCAAACGATATTTTTAGATTTCTTTCTGCAACCTATCCCAGATTAAACGAATTTCATCCGCCACAGACGTATCTTTGTATTCTATTATAGTCTTGGCTTCCACCAACGCCTCTACTACGGCTTTATTAAATCTGATTTTACCAACCAGCGGAATTCCGCTATTCTGGCAATATTGCTCTATCTGCTTGGATATCGTAAGGTTCAAATCGTATTTATTGATCACTAATTTTGCCGGTACGTTAAAATGCCTAGCTACGTCAATCACCCGCCGTGCGTCATGCAAGCCAGAAAGGCTAGGCTCGGTCACCACTAACGCGCAATCTATACCGGAAAGCGAAGCTATCACCGGACACCCTATGCCGGGGGCGCCGTCAATAATTATCCACTCACAATGCATACTTTGCGCCAGTTCTTTTGCTTTCTTTCTTACCAAACTCACCAATTTACCGGAATTTTCTTCGGCAATGCCCAATTTGGCATGCACCATCGGGCCGAACCTGGTTTCGGAGATAAACCACTCTCCGGATATATTCTCCTGCATCCTTATCGCGCCAACCGGACAAACATGGCTGCAAAAAGCGCATCCTTCGCAGGAAATCGGGTCTACCGTAAAATCATCAATCGTGGCATTGCCTTCGGGAACAGGCCCGCTTATGGCATTAAAACGGCAGGCAATAATACATTTACCACACTGCTGACAGATTTTTTTATCGATTATTGCGGTCTGTCCGCTTTTAAATTCGTACCTTTCTTTTATAGCCGGCTGTAGTAACAGATGCAAATCCGCCGCATCCACGTCGCAATCAGCCAGGCATTTATTTTGCGCCAGAGCCGCAAACGCCCCCGCAATCACGGTCTTTCCGGTTCCACCCTTTCCGCTGATCACCACTATCTGCTTCATTTTATACGCTCACAAATCCGTTGATATAACAAACTAAACTCTTTTTTATATTCCGGAAATGCCTCCACGATACACTCACCCTTCGAATAAGCCCTGGCTATTTCTTTCCTAAAAGGAATTTTCATCAGAATTGGGATTTGTTCCTGCAAACAAAATTCTTCGGTTTTGTCATTTCCCAAATCAGCGCGATTAAGCACTACCCCAAAGGAAATTTTTAGTTTACGCAATACCTCAACCGCAAGAATCAAATCATTTAAACCAAATGGCGTGGGCTCCGTAACCAGGATTGCATAATCGCTATCTTTAACCGAAGTCACTACCGGACAAGAAGTACCCGGAGGGGCGTCGATAATCACGGTTTTTTTAAAATTAATATGCCTTTTTACCTCTCGTATTAAGGGTGGCGACATTGCCTCGCCAATGTTTAGTCTGCCATGAACGAATTCTATTTTTCCGCAATTACCTGACTCTACAATCCCAATCTCTCTGTTGACTTCCTTTATTGCCCCTTCCGGACAAAGCGCACTACAGGCGCCACAGCCATGACATAATTGCGCAAATACCAGAGTAGAACCCTTTTTCCCGTTTTGGCCAGGTAGAACCGCGATGGCATTATAAACACAAACCTGCGCACATTTTCCGCAGTAGGTACACTTAGATTCATCGATTTGGGGAACCGGAATATAAGCTTTCTCTTGCTTTTTAATTTCTGGCCTTAGGAAAATATGGGCGTTTGGTTCTTCGACATCACAATCAAGCAGCTCTACATTATTGTCCAAAGATAAAGCTAAATTGACCGCTACCGTCGTTTTACCGGTACCGCCCTTTCCGCTGGCAATCGAAATAACCATAGATTAAATGATTCGATGGTAGGCGATTAATATTTCCTGAAATTCACTCCTGAATTTGTCAACCACAAAGCCCTTACTGGCCAGGTATTTCTCTATATCAAACAAGTTAATTTTACCGACCTCATGAACTCTACCTTCGCCTTTATGCATCTTATCCATCAAAACCAGGCCTTTTTGCGTAAAATCACTGATGATAATCTTACCTTCAAAAGTCACTACTCTTATCAACTCCCCTATCACGCTAAATGGATTTACCAGATGATGAAGAGTATTTATGGAAAATATTATATCAAAACTTTTATCTTTAAAACTTAAGGCTTCGGCATTTTCAATCCGGAAATCCGCAAACTTATCCAGGCCAAGATATTTTAAATTCATTTTTGCGATTTTTTGCTCGGCTTCAGAAATATCGATACTGGTGAAATAATATCCTTCCTGCGCCAGAATGAGCGTAAAATGCCCCTTGCCGGTTCCTACCTCTAGGATATCGCCAAAGACCGGTTGGGCCTTATCCAGGATAAATTTTCGTTCTTTATCTATATCGCAGCCTAATTCCTTATAAAGCTTTTTTCGCTCTGAATATTTCTTGTGGTTCTCCAGGGTTTCTTCCATAGCATACCCTACTCTCTAACCATTCTTATTCCGCATTTGGGACAATTCATTGAAGCACAGGGGACACCTGCCTGGTGCGCCACTTTTACTCCGCAACCGGGGCAAACACAATTTCCCCCCGGGCCCCCACCAGCACGATTTCCGCCCATCCCGCCTCTACCTTGGCCTCTACCCATACCTCTTCCTCTACCTGTTCCCGGACCCTGACCAAAAGGACCCGTACCATCACCGAAAGGCATCTTTATCACCTCCTAAACTGAGATCGCCCCATTTGGACACTGGGCAACACAAGCACCGCATTCTACGCAATCATCACTAACCACGGCTTTCTCTTTTCTTATTTTTATCGCCTCCACTGGACAGATTTCTACGCAACTGCCGCAACCATTACATTTACTTTTATCTACTTTAGCCGCCATAACTTCTCCTATTATTTATTCTTACCCGGCATACCAAATTTTGAACCCACACTTGCATTATGAACCGGCTTAAAATCGCCTTTTTTATATCCCTCAATTGCATCCCTGACCGTAGTTGAAATACCGACAAAAATGGCTATGCCTGCCGCCTGCAGAGTTTGGAAAGCATTGGGCCCGACATTACCGGTTAAAACTGCTTTTGCACCCTTAGCAGCCACAAGCTGAGCTGACTGAATACCCGCGCCACCCATGGCTTCAATATTCGGATTCTGAATAGCCTCAAATTGCAAAGTATCGGGATCTATGATTATAAAATACTTACATCTACCAAAACGTGGATCAACCCGCGAATCCAAACTATCCCCTTCGGAAGTAACACATATGTTTCCCTCAGAGATGGACTTATTTTCGCTACACATAATCTTTAACCTCCGTTAATGTTTGCTATCCTCTTCGTGCGGATGGTCGCATTCTGTTTTTTCTATTCCGTAGCCCTTACCCGAGCCGGGTTTACAAAGGCTCTCGCCGCCCTTTAAAGTACCTTTCTTTAGTTGCTCAATAATACCATTGATTTCTCCGCTTATTCCCACGATTGTTTTAATGCCGAATTCTTCAAAAAAAGAAGTTGCCCGCATGCCCATGCCGCCGGCAACAATACATTCCACGCCTTTTTTGTGCAGAAATTGCGGGATGAACCCCGGATGATGACCGGGATTTTCTACTTCCATCCTTTTAGTCACCTTGCCGTTTTCGATATCGACAAGAGTAAAAGAAGGACACCTGCCAAAATGCGCAGACACTAAATCTCCATCTGTGGATATCGCTATGCGCATAATCACTCCTTTTTAAACAATAGCCAGCGGCGGGGAATAGATATAAAAATCTAATCCCCGTCACTTTTGCTTATTCATTTTTTTTCTTCCTCTGTTTGAATTTTCCCTAAGGCTTCTATGCGGCCCTGAATTTCCTCGAGCTGTTTTCTTAAGACATCTGCTTGGCCTTTTAAGATAGCTGCTTCCTGCTGCGGGCTAATCTCAGGCCCATAGGGATAACCTGCCGGATTTACTCCGCCTCCAAAAGCAGGTAGCCCCATAGAAGCTCTTTGCCATCCAGGAAGGCCAGTAGCGTAATACCAATTACGCCGGCCTCTTCCTCCGCCGCGGCCATAGAATCCCCTGCCTCGGCCAAAATAATCTCTACCAGGCATTGGGTTCATATAGCCAGGCATAGCATAACCAGCACAAAAACCTGCTCCTCTACCTGTCATAGGACCTAAACCCTTTGGTCCGGTTCCATCTCCTCTTGGCATATTAAACACCTCCTTTCCTTTGAAATTTTTAATCTTAGAGGTTTCCGAGCCTAATTCGACTACGCAGAATCCTCTGCCTCTTCCGGTAAGGGGCCCTTCCCCTTGTGGACCGCTTCCGTCAAAATTTGGCATATTAGCTCCTTTATTAATTAATGGAAATCATTTCCATTAAAGCTGAAAAAATTTTTGGCCTACCCTTCTTGCTTATTGCATTGATCGCATAAACCGTAAAATTGAATCACATGATTATTAATCTTAAAGTCGTACTTTCGCGATAAACCTTTCTCTGTTTCCCGTAAAAGTTCCACCTCTTCATCGATAAAGTCGGTATAATCTATTACCCGATTGCAGGAGGTACAAACTAAATGGTGGTGATGGTGAGCGCCCTTAGGCCCCTCTGCTAACTCATACCTTGCCCGCCCGTCGCCAAAATCAAACTTGTAGACCATTCCCAAGTTCGATAACACATCTAACGTACGATAAATTGTCGTCAGGCCGACATTAGGGCAGCGAGGGTGAATCTTCATGTATATATCTTCTGCGCTCAGGTGATCTTCTGCTTTAGATAAAACACTCAAAATGGCCTCTCTGCCTATAGTCAAACGATAACCACACCCCTTAAATTTCCCATGCCACCACATCGGACCACATCCGTTTCTTTGCGGCATCACTACACCTCTTATTTATTGAAAATGGTTTCCATTAACAATTATATACTAAAAACAATTTTTGTCAAGTCTTTTTAAAAACTTTTTTGTGGGAAGGTCTTGAGGGGCTACGGAACGTTTTGTAGGTAACGTCCCCTATTTCATTTGCCAGACGCTATAATGGCCGATCTCGCGAATCATTTTATAGCGAGTGTAAAAAACGGATGAGTCGAGAAACCCATATGGCTGACCCACGACAATCACATA
>WOR8_10004396_pt1 | contig 19562 bp, 14 predicted proteins | sample DeeMarSeWOR38_10_FD_19890 | JGI IMG/M metagenome (IMG submission 19890)
TTGTATCCCAGGGAACCGCGAAGCTTTGATCTTGATCAGAGGATTCACCGATCTTGATCCAGGTCTCAGTCCCTTTTTTCCTGCAGTACCAGGGATTTGTGGCCTTGATCGGGTAACCGGCAAGTCCCAAGCTCTGTAGTTCCGTTCTCAATAATTCTTCGTCAAACTTTTCTCTCAGGAGCACTCTTCCAGAAAAGGCTTTCAAGGTCTCTGAGGGCACAATAAAGTGCGGACCCCAATCGAGTGACATAACAACCTCCTTTCACTTCTGATCTCTACGGCCGATCATAACAATGGACATATTTTTCTCGGACCCCTCCTTGCCAAACAAGGTATTTATAGTATTGTAAAGATATGCAAGAAAAATTGCAAGAATATTTTTTATATGAAATTATTCTTACATTCTTACTAATAAAAATGCTCCAATTGTTACTCATACTTTCGTCCTGCATGGAAAAGATTGAGACTTCAGTGGAGGGGAAGTAAAATGGTTTGGCCGGTTTAGTCAGTTTGCCGGTTAAGCCGGTAAACTTTCGTAATTAGCATATTAACTGGCTCAACTGGCTAAACCGGTTTCTTTTTTTAAACCGTACTCACATAACTCCACTATTGGACATTTCTGACATCTCGGCCCGATCGGTCTACATATATTCTGACCGTGTTTCACCATCAGCTCGTTGTAGTGCATGATATAGTCTTCGGGCACCACTTTCCAAAGTTCCTTCTCGCTTTCCTCAGGGGTTTGGGTTTGAATGAGGCCGATGCGATTTGATATTCTGTGGACGTGAGTGTCCACCGGAAGTGCCTTTTTCCCGAAGCCATAGACCATGACACAGGCCGCCGTCTTTCTGCCCACACCGGGCAACTGCATGAGTTCATTAATGGTATCAGGGGTATTAGCAGAATATTTTTCCAGGATGATTTTGCTAATTTCTTTTATCCGTGCGGCTTTGGTGTTGTAATAGTTGGCTGGTCTTATCAGGTTGGCGATTTCCTCCTCCGGTGCGGAGGCCAGCGTTTCAGGAGAGGGAAAGCGGGAAAAGAGGGCCTTAGCTGCCTCGTCGGTTTTCTCATCCCGAGTTCTCTGGGAGAGCACGGTACCTATAAGGATCTGGAAGGGGGTCTGCCGGGTGTGCCAGTTCCAGGGTCTCGTGCCGTAGGTTGCGGCCAAGATCTCCAGAAGTTTTTCAGTGCGATTGGCAGTCATTTGCAGTCAGAAGGATAAGGAGTAAGAATTCAGGAGCCAGAATCCAGGAAGCAAAGCGCATAGGGCATAGGGAAGTAATTTCGAATTGCATATTTTGGGATGCGCCTTATTTCTTTTGCCTACTGAATTCTGGCTACTGGCTACCAACTATTTAACATTGCCTCCAACCTCAAGCGAAGGTGAGTAAGTCGAACCTGAGCGCTCCTCCTACCTCTTGGCTGCCCACTGCCAGCTGTATTTCCCTATGCTCCATGCCCTATGCCAGTCTCTATAGAATCGCCAAGTAATTCTCAATTTCATATGCGCTCACATGGGTGCGGAACCGGTCCCATTCGATCTTCTTGTTGGCGATTAGCTTGTTGAAGATATGATCCCCCAATGTTTCGCGCATGAGCTCGCTTTTTTCCAGTTCTTGGATGGCTTCAAAAAGGCTTCCGGGCAAGGAGGTTATCCCCTCACGCTCCCGCGCCACCTCATCCATTTCATAGATGTCTTCCTCTACGGGCTCTGGTAGTTGATAGTTTTCCTCAACTCCCTTCAGCCCGGCGGCCAGCATGACGGCAAAAGCAAGGTAGAGATTACAGGCGGGATCTGGTGAGCGAAACTCTATTCGTGTTGCCAGTTCCTTGCCGGGCTTATACATGGGCACCCGCACCATGGTGGAGCGGTTGCGCCTAGCCCAGGCAACATAGACAGGCGCCTCATACCCTGGAACCAGTCGCTTGTAGGAGTTGACCCACTGGTTGGTCACCAGAGCCATTTCCCGGGCATGCTTCATGATCCCGGCAATGTAGGATTTGGCTATGTCGGAGAGATGATACTGGTCGCTGGCATCGTAGAAGGCGTTAACGTCTCCCTTAAAAAGAGATTGGTGGGTGTGCATGCCGCTGCCGTTCTCGCCGAATATGGGTTTAGGCATAAAGGTGGCATACACCCCGTGCTGCCTGGCGATTTCCTTGACCGCGATCCTAAGAGTTGCGGCTTTCTCGGCCATTTTCAACCCCTCATCGTAACGCAAGTCAATCTCGTGCTGGCTGGGGGCAACCTCGTGGTGACTGTACTCAACTTGTATTCCCATCTCTTGCAGGGCGAAAATGGTGTCTCGCCTCAAGGTTCCAGCCGTATCCAAGGGAGGAGTGTCAAAATATCCTCCCCTATCAATTATCTTCGGGGCTTCGTTGTTTTCAAAATAGAAATATTCCAGTTCCGGACCTGTGTAGAAGGTATAGCCCTGTTCAGCCGCTTTTGCCAAAACACGTTTGAACACATACCTGGGATCTCCCTCATAGGGGCTGCCATCAGGCTCAAGGATATCACAGAACATCCGGGCAACCGGTCTTTCTTTCGGTCTCCAAGGAAGGAACTCGAAGGTGGCGGGATCGGGCATTGCCACCATGTCGCTCTCTTCGATCCGGGCAAACCCCTCAATGGAAGAGCCGTCAAACCCCATTCCCTCTGCCAAGGCTCCCTCCAATTCGCTCGGAGTAATAGCAAAGCCCTTCAGCATGCCCAGGACGTCGGTAAACCAGATCTGGATGAAACTCACATCATGATCTTTGACAATTTTCAGTACGTCTTTTTGTGTTTTTGCTTCGCTCATCTTTCTCTTTCCTCCTTTTCGGTATTAGTTTGCTCACTGTTTTGCGATTGTTACATTCGCCGTTTCTGTTTATCTCGAAAATGACTTGCTCGGGAGTTAGGGAAAAAACCAGGACGACTGTGTGGAGCTAAAGGCAATAGATGTGCCAAGTAAGATCCAGTTCAAAAATAGTTTAATTTCAAATAGTTAAAAAAATAAATCAAATAGGTCTTTGTGGAAGAACTACAATTTTGTTGTCTAAGTCCCGGACAAAAAAAACAAAATTATCTTTTCTGATCTCTGAAGAAGGCCAATTTTGTCTTTTATTGAACTTTATGAATGAGGTGGAAGCCCCAGTCCGTTCGGCAAAGATTAGCTTAGGTTTACAGGCCAGCAGGAGGGATTCTAACAGCATATAGGTGTTGTAGCTAGTTAAAATTTTATAGGCAGGGAAGATGATTGTGAATTTCGGATTGCGGATTTAGGAGCAAGGAGGCATGGAGCATAGGGCATAGAGCATAGAGAAAAGAATTTCAAATTTCCCCCAGGGCCTGCTGCTTTAGTAGGGATGGCCTTTGTGCTGGTGGGACGGGCCTCCGTGCCCGTCTAAGAAGTCATCCCGGAATCCGCCGTCGGCGGATATCCTGGATCCAGACTAAGCTGTGTCGGATCAACCTCGCCATGGCGACAACGATCCGACCTACTCGATCATTTCGCACTGCAAATTTAGAATGTCGAATTTTCAAATCCCAAATCCGCAATTCGAAATCCAAAATCTTCAACTTACTCCTCCTCGTACTTGGCGATTGCTGCTGTAATAACTGACTGGGAGGGATACCGCTGAAAAGAAAAGAGTGAGAACAGAAGAAGCAGGAACCCCAAAATGGTGGCGATAATAGAACCAATTGCCAGGGAAAGCTGGATCTTGGAGTACACACTTATGCAGAGTACGAACATGCCTGTAATTATAACAAGCACAATGATATCGATTACTAAGTGACTGAGTCTTCCCATACTCTTCTTTCCGACCAAAAAAGACACCGCCGCACTCTTCTGCTTGGGGCTCAATTCCTCGCCTGAAAGAATTCTACTTAATCTCGGAATGGTTCTTCTTAGGTAACCGGCTGTTCCCTGATTGGACTCGACCCCCAGACTTTGCTCACATACCAACAGATCGGGATAAAAACCGGCGATGCGGTCGTAGGTGTTGTGGCTAAAGATCCGCCACAAACCAAATATCAAAGAGGATAATCCCGCAGCGACAGCTAGAAAAGAAAACCCCTGGTTTGGGTTTGTCGAAAGCGCTTCTACATAGGCTTTCAAGTAATAGGTCCAGATCGCCGCAATCAGCCCCACTACACAGATAAAGTCCCGAGATATGGCCCCTGCCCATAGCGTCCTCACTCGTTGAGTCGATTGTAGCAAGACTCGTGCATCATCACTGTTCATAAAATCCTCCATATCGGTAAAGTATGATCAGGATGCAAAGGGTCTACTAGAAGCTTCGTCCCTGGAGTGTTGGAGTATTGGTGTGAATGAAAGTTTCAAATAGCAAATCACAATGACCAAATCGTGGGTTTCAGGTTTCAGTGTTCAGGTTTCAGCTTTTTTGTCTTTCTTTCCTGACACCTGACACCCGACACCCTGAGATATGGTGTTTGGAGTTTGATATTTTGCAGTGCTCCATTACTCCATCTCTCCATTACTCCAGACACTCTACTCTGTTGTGAATATTTGGAACCCGTAATATGCCTCCATGCCATGTTCATCAATGTCTAAGCCGCGGAGTTCCTCTTCTCTGGATACCCTCAAGCCCACCAGGTGTTTGATCATCCAGAAAAGGAGAAATCCGGTGGCCATTGACCAAGCAAATACAGAGACAATACCCAGACACTGAGCCCCAAGGAGTTTCCATCCTCCACCAAAAAAGAGGCCATTGCCCGTTGTTCCTGGGGAAAACTTGTCTTGAGCAAAGAGCCCTAGGGCGAAAGTACCCCAGGTTCCGCAGACAGCGTGAACAGCAATTGCTCCAACGGGGTCGTCTATGTTGAGTACTTGGTCGATAAAGATCACCGAGAGAACGACAAGGGCACCGGCTACTATCCCGATCCAAATAGCACTTCCTATAGAGATAAAAGCGCAGGATGCAGTTACACCCACCAGGCCGCCAAGGACCCCGTTGAGGGCCATGCTGACGTCAGGCTTTTTGAACCACCACCAGGCGGTGACCATCGCGGCTATACCTCCAGCGGCTCCGGCAATATTTGTGGTTGCAGCAATGTGGGCAATTTCAGGGATGAGGGCCATGGTGCTACCCGGGTTGAATCCGAACCAGCCGAACCAGAGGATGAAGGTACCTAAAGCAGCAAGAGGAATACTGTGCCCAGGGAAGGCATTTGAAGTGCCGTCGCGGTTGTACTTACCAGACCTTGGTCCCAACATCACGGCGCCGGTGAGAGCCAGCCAGCCGCCAGTGGAATGGACCACGGTGGAACCGGCAAAATCCCACATTCCAATCTCAGCGAGCCAGCCGCCGCCCCAGACCCAGTGACCCACTATGGGATAGATAAAGGCAGTGATAGCAATGCTGTAAAAGATGTAGGCGGAGAATTTCGTGCGTTCAGCCATGGACCCGGCCACGATGGTGGCAGCTGTGGCGCAGAACACCAGCTGAAAGAAATACTTGCACTCCAGAGGTACAATGGACCAATCTAGAGAGGCGAAGGTGTTGCCCGTATCATTAAGGAAAAAGCCACTGGTGCCGAAGAGAAGATTGCCGGCTCCAAACATGAGGCCGAAGCCGATAGCCCAGAAGGCGATGGTGCCGAAACAGAAATCCATAAGGTTTTTCATCAGCATGTTGCAGGCGTTCTTAGAGCGGGAGAATCCTGCTGTTAGCATGGCAAAGCCCGCCTGCATAAACATGACCAGTACCCCGGCCAGTAAGACCCAACCGGTATCCATGGCCACCTGTTTGGAGTCCACAGCAGTATCTGCCAGGGCACCCGTAGCTGTGTAGCCTACTAGCATAGCGATGACTAATGATGCGATAAGCGTTTTTCTTGTCATGTAATCTTCCTCCTCACCATTGAAGAGTTCTCATAGGCTGTTGAAAATGCTCCAGCGAGCGCATTCCCCGTAGTCCGCCTGAGGCGGACGGGGTTAGCGAGCGAACTACAATAAAATGGATTCATTCCTTACTTTGCAGGCTATCAACTTCATGTAATTATCAAATACCAATTCAAACTGTTCACCCACGTGGGTTTCATGTCTGACGGCATCTGCCACTACCACAGAGGTGTCCACCTCAGGTGGCTGGGACAGCCAATCGCGGTCACCTTCTATCCAGATGGCGACGTCGTCTTTTGAACCGGCGTGATTGTCGAACTGGAGTCCGATGATATGAGGACTTTCTTTCAGAGAAATAGACTCCACCTCGCACTCGCGGGAGGTGACCAAAATCTCAATATATTTTGGGACCGGGGGCAGCACTGCCTGTCCATGCCATTTAAAAAGGGGCATAGTGCTTGGAAGATTTTGAAAGAGTGGGTGTTGACGGCCATGGCGAGTCAGATGGCCTTCAATGAATCCCACGCTGCGGCAGGAATTCAGTCCCACCTTGAGTCCAAGAACATCGGCGAGAAGCTGGTGACCCAGGCAAAATCCCAGGTAAGGTTTGTCCGCCTCGAGTGCTTCCCTGATAACTGCCTTTTCGGCCTTTAAGAAAGGGTATCTAGCTTCCTGGTCTACGTTTGGGCTGCCCCCCAATACGATCAAGCCATCGTAGTTTGCTAAATCCGGGATCGTTTGCTGCCAGACTTCTATGACATCCAAGTGCAAACCTTGGATTTCGGCCGAACGAACGAGGTGTTTTCCCGGCCCTTCCCAGTCCATGTGCTGGAATACGAGAAACCGTTTTGTCATTCCGAACTCCAAACACAATAGGCGTACAGCGTGAGGCGCAGGGAAAAAGTGAAAGATGTTGATCCTTGCGCCTTGAGCCTTGCACCTTGTGAATACATTTATTTACAAAATTGGCAGGTACTGATTAATTTCATAGTCGGTCACTTGGGTGCGGAAGCGATCCCACTCGATCTTCTTGTTAGCAAGTACCTTGTTGAAGATGTGATCCCCTAAAGTCTCCCTCATCAATTCACTCTTTTCCATCTCCTGATGGGCCTCAAACAGGCTCCCGGGCAAAGAGGTAATACCCTCTCGCTCGCGCGCAGCCTCATCCATCTCGTAAATATCCTCTTCTATGGGTTCTGGAAGCTGGTAGTTGTCCTCAATCCCCTTCATCCCCGCAGCCAGCATGGCGGCAAAAGCCAGATAAGGATTGCAGGCAGGATCTGGTGAGCGAAACTCAATCCGGGTTGCCTGCTCCTTGCCAGGCTTGTACATGGGCACTCGCACCATGGTTGAGCGGTTGCGCTGAGCCCAGGCTACATAGACAGGGGCCTCATAACCAGGGACAAGTCGTTTGTAAGAGTTCACCCACTGATTGGTCACTAGGGCCATCTCCCGCGCGTGCTCCATAATCCCGGCAATGTAGGACTTGGCTATGTCGGAGAGGTGATACTTTTGACTGGAATCGTGGAAGGCGTTGATATCTCCTCGGAAAAGAGATTGGTGTACATGCATGCCGCTACCGTTCTCGCCGAAGATGGGCTTGGGCATGAAGGTGGCGTGTACTCCGTGCTTCCTGGCAATCTCCTTGACCGCGATCCGCATGGTCACAGCTGTGTCCGCCATCTTCAACCCCTCATTGTAGCGCAGGTCAATTTCATGCTGGCTGGGAGCAACTTCGTGGTGACTGTACTCCACCTGAATTCCCATTTCTTGAAGAGTAAAAATGGTCTCTCGCCTCAGGTCGCCGCCGATATCCAAAGGTGGACTATCAAAATAGCCGCCCTTGTCAATGATTTGGGTGGATTCGTCGTTTTTGAAGTAGAAAAATTCCAACTCCGGTCCCACATAGTAGGTATAGCCCCACTCTGCCGCCTTGCGCAGCATGCGCTTCAACACATACCTGGGGTCACCTTCATACGGAGTGCCGTCCGGCTGGAGGATGTCGCACAACATCCGAGCCACCGGCCGATCCTTGGGCCGCCAGGGGACAAACTGGAAAGTGGTAGGATCCGGCTTGGCCACCATGTCGCTTTCCTCTATCCGGGCAAACCCTTCAATGGAAGAGCCGTCAAATCCCATACCCTCCATTAGAGCTCCCTCCAGTTCGCTGGGAGTAATAGCAAAGCTCTTGAGCATGCCCAGGACATCGGTAAACCAGATCTGAATGAAACTTACATTTCTGTCTCTGACGATTTTCATTACATCTTTGTTGTTTTTACAAAGCATCAATTTCACCTCTTCATTTTCCCCCTCCCCCTAACCCCCTCCCGCTAGGGGAGGGGGAATTTAAGGTGAATCGAGAAATTCCCTCCCCTTGATGATGGGGGAGGGTTAGGGTGGGGGTGATAGTTTTGTAGTGCCTAGCAATAGCAGCTGCTAGCTGCTTTGCTAAGTCAGTTCCGGTCTGCTCTTAGACCGCAAGATATCCGCTATGTCCAGGCCAGTAGCATTCTTGATCTGTTCCATGATGGCCACAACCGAGCCGGTAACACCCTTCACATAGGTAGGCATGCCATTACCGTTACCACTGTCGAGCACTGTAACCTTGTCAATGGAAAGGTTATCAGCAATCACACTGGTAACCTTGTCGAGGATATCCGGTAGTTGCTGGATCAAGAACAACTCCCTGGTGTCTTCCTTCTCCCACTGCTCGCGCATCAGTCTCACTGCTTCTGCGGTTGCCTTGCCGTCTTCCACGATTGAGGCAGCCTCACCGATGGCCGCTAGCACTTTGGCTTCTTTGTCGGCCTCAGCCGGCACAACCACATCCGCCTCATATTTCTTCTTATTCATCTCAACTCGTTGTACTTGCAGTTTCTGCTCTTCCTCAACCTTGGCAATCTCCCGGGCAACAGATGCTTTGGCCTCGGCTCGGTTCGTATCAGCCGCTAGATCGGCTCTTAGAACCTGAAGCTTATTTTCAGCCCCTACAATGTTCATCTCAGCCTCAGCTTCCGCTACACTTCCTTTCTTCTTGGCCTCTGCGGCCACCTGCCTGGCCTCGGCCTCGGCGTTGGCCTCGACAATTTTGGCTTCCTTAATGACCTCGGCATTCTTTTTGCGGCCGATAGCATCCAGGTACCCTTCGTTGTCAGAAAGATGCTGAATTTTAAAAGTATCTAGCACCAAACCGAGGTTCTTTAGATCGCTTCTTGCCTCTGTGGTCACCTTCTCGGCAAACTCGAGCCGTTTGCTGTTGGCCTCTTCAGGCGTAAGGGTTGCCAACACCCCGCGCAGACTACCTTCCAAGGTCTCCTTGGCGATCTGGGAGACGTCATTTAGTGGTCTTCCCAGGAACCTCTCCAGAGCATTAGTCAGCCCTTCTTCCTCAGTACCGGCGATCTTTACGTTAGCCATGGCCTGGATGTTTATCGGAATGATTCCGTTGGTAAGGGCCCCAGAAAGTTCCAGTTCGATGGGTATAGTATTCAGGGGAAGTCGAGTTACAGACTCCACAATTGGTATCTTCAGCCCTCGACCGCCTTTGATGTAACGGTATCCCACCACAGTTCCATCTTTGAGTTTTCTTTTCTTGCCGGAGAAAACCAGGATCTCGTTGGGGTGGCAAATCCTCAGGTTCGCCTTGACGAAAGCAAGTAGGATCAGAATCGATATTGCTGCTGCTGCTATCCAAATTCCTATCATGATGATACCTCCTTAAGGTAATCGGCATAAGGCATAGCGAAAGTAGCCAGTGGTCATTAGTCAGAATTCAGGAGAATCAACCAAACGATTCAGGAATGTTGGAATGCTGGAAAGATGCAATGTTGGGTCAAGGAGAACCGAACAAGGCCCTTCAGTTGTTCTTTTTCCATCATTCCAATCTTCCATTATTCCGTCTCAATCTTCTGACTCCTAGATTCTGGCCTCTAATCGTATCCCTGTGCCTTGCTCTATGCGTTACGTCAGCTAATCGCTTTGGGTCCTCTGTCCAGCGTTCTGATCCGCACGCATTGCGGTAGATCCATCACAAAGATTTTGCCGTCGCCCAAGTTTCCTGTTTTGGCTCCTTTGATAATGGCTTGGATGGTGGGCTCAACAAAATCGTCGTTTACTGCAATTTCAAGCCGTATTTTCTTCAGGAGGTTTACCTCCTGGAGCACGCCCCGGTAAGTCTCGGTGTATCCCATGGTGTTGCCACACCCCAGAGCGTTACTCACCGTCATGCTAAAGACCTCGGCATCAAACAGTGCCTGTTTCACATCAGGCAGCTTGTGTGGTTGAATCATTGCCACTATGTATTTCATCCTGCGATCCTCCTTTATTCCAATCTTCCCTTATGCCAATATTCCGTCGTCCGACCCTTCTGACTACTGGCTCCTCTGACCAGGCCTTAAACTCCGCTTATTGCGTAGTGAATACCTGGAACCCGGCGTAGGCTTCCATGCCGTGCTCATCTATATCAAGGCCGCGAAGTTCTTCTTCTCTGCTCACCCGCAACCCCACAAGATGTTTGATCACAAAGAAGAGGGCGAATCCTGTGACCATGCACCAGCCGAACACGGAGATGATTCCAAGAGACTGGACACCCAGAAGTTTCCAGCCGCCGCCAAAGAAAAGCCCATTACCGGTAGTTCCTGGGGCAAACATATCCTGAGCGAAAAGACCGACTGCAAAGGTGCCCCAGCTGCCACAGACGGCGTGAGCCGAGATTGCTCCCACCGGGTCGTCGATCTTCAGAACCTGGTCAAAAAAGATCACTGAGAGCACTACCAGAACGCCACCCACAAGGCCGATCCAGATGGCGCTTCCGGTTGAGACAAAAGCACAAGGCGCGGTTATGGCCACAAGACCTGCGATGGCACCGTTCAAGGCCATGCTCACATCCGGTTTTTTAAACATCCACCAGGCAGTGAGCATCGCAGCTATCGCTCCTGCCGCTGCTGCCAGGTTGGTGGTGGTGGCAATGTGAGCAATATCGGTGATTGCACCCATGGTGCTGCCGGGGTTGAAACCGAACCAGCCAAACCAAAGAATGAAAACGCCCAGAGCAGCCAGAGGCATGCTGTGCCCCGGTATGACATTTGCTGAACTGTCGCCATTATATTTGCCAATTCTTGGTCCCAGCATCACAGCGCCGGTGAGGGCAAGCCAGCCGCCGGTTGAATGCACCACAGTAGAGCCGGCAAAATCCCACATCCCAAGCTCAGCCAGCCAGCCGCCGCCCCAAATCCAGTGACCCACAATGGGATAGATAACCGCGGTGATCACTATGCTGTAAAAAATGTAAGAAACAAACCTGGTCCTCTCAGCCATGGCACCTGAGACGATGGTGGCGGCAGTGGCTGCAAAAACCAGCTGGAAGAAGAACTTTAACTCCAGAGGCACCGTGCTCCAGTCCAAAGAGGCAAAGGTGCTACCGGTATCATGGAGAAAGAATCCGGAGGTGCCAAAAAAAAGGTTGCCGGCACCAAACATCAAAGCGAAGCCCACCATGTAGTAAGTTATGGTGCCGAAGCTGAAATCCATCAAATTCTTCATCAAGATGTTGACCGCATTCTTCGACCTGGTAAAGCCGGCCTCCAAGAGGGCAAAGCCAGCCTGCATGAACATTACTAATATTGCAGCAATAAGAACCCAGACAGTATCCAGGGCTACGGACCTGCTTTCTATGGCTTGGGCATTGCTGGCTATTGTGGGTCCGTCCCCGTCCGCCAGCACAATTGGGGCTGCAAGCCCGACTATCAAGAAAGCTAGAAACATTATTATCAATACTCTCCGCATCATCTGCTGTCCTCCTTTTAAATAGGGCATAAGGCTTAAGGCTGCAGGCATAAGGCAAATTGTCCTTCAACTCATCCCCATGCCACACTTCGGAAACGCCCAGCGCATAAGGCAATAGCTGTGCCAAAAGAGCTCTAATGCATAAAAGTCTTTTAATTACAGTTATTTAAAAATTAATGGGATGAAGGGGTGGGCGATAAAAAGATACAATTTTGTTACTTATTGAGGGGGTAAACAACAGAAATGTAGTTAAAAAATTGCGAATTTAAAAACAAGGATGCAGAAGTCAGAATCAGAAATTCAGAAGACAAAAACTGGTACCAGTCTTTGTTTTCTCCTGTCTCCTGTCTCCTTAATCTTCAATCTAAAATCCCTTTACCGGTATTGCCTATAATCCACCTCATACTTCTTGGCCTTGTAGGTAAATTTCCTCACTGTTGTCTGAAGCAGCTCTGCTGCCGTGGCCATATTGCCACGGGTGTTCTTCAGGGCATCGATGATCATTTCTCTCTCGAGTCCAGCCACTGCCTCTTCAAGTGAACGGGCTGGGACGGTGTCAGACTGCTCTCCGGTTTGAAGCGTCGGGGGGAGGTGGTAACTGCGAACGACACCACCCTCGCACAGCAGGACGGCCCGCTCAATGCAATTTTCCAACTCGCGCACATTTCCTGGCCAGTGATACTGCATGAGCATATCGATGGCGGGAGTGGAAAAACGCCTGATGTCTTTGCGGTTTTCCCTGGCGTAGTTTTCCAGGAAATGGTCGGCCAATAGCAAAATGTCGGTCTTGCGCTCTCGCAGTGGTGGCAAGTAAATGGGAAAGACATTCAATCGATAATAAAGGTCGCCGCGAAAGGTTTCATCTTCAACGGCCTGCTCCAGGTTCTTGCTGGTGGCTGCTATTATGCGCACATCTGCCTTGATGGTCTGGGTACCGCCGACACGTTCGAATTCTTTTTCCTGGAGGACCCTGAGGAGATTAGCCTGGACGTCCAGACCGATGGATCCGATCTCATCAAGGAATATTGTTCCTTTGTTTGCCAGCTCGAATTTGCCCCGTTTTTGTCTAATGGCACCGGTAAAGGCCCCCTTTTCATGTCCAAAGAGTTCACTCTCGATCAGGGTGGCCGGAAGTGCGGCGCAATTTACCTTGACGAAAGCATGTGTGGCTCTGGGGCTGTTATAATGAATGGCATTGGCTACAAGTTCCTTGCCGGTACCACTTTCACCCCGAATCAGGACAGTGGCATTACTCCGGCAAACCTGGGAGATCATCTGAAAGACCTCCCGCATCTTGTTGCTATTGCCGACAATATTAGTGATGCTGTGTTTACTGGCGAGCTGTTGCTGAAGTCTCAAGTTTTCTTCGTGCAAGGCCTCCTTTTCCAGCTGCAGAGTCTCTAGATTGATTACCCACTGGGCCAGCATGGTGGCTATCACCGTAAGGACTCTCCTGCCTGCTATTAAATCAAAAGAAGGGTCATAGGGGAGATCTACACTGAGTGCACCCACAACGTGTTGCCCCTTCTTGATGGGTACGCAGATAAAAGAATGCTCTTTTTTGGTCTGCCGTCTGGAGGCAGTGCGGTTGAGAAACAGGGGTTCTTCGCTTATCTTAGGCACAACCAGGGCCTTACCCTGCTGAATAACCCGTCCGGTGATTCCCTCTCCGGGTTTATACTTACCGCGCTGCATGGCGCTCTTGGTGAGCCCATGTGCAACCTGAATCTGTATTTCATCTCGCAGAGGATTTAAGATTGTGATGGTTCCTCGCCTCATACCCAGCGATTTGGATATAATTTCCAAAACTGAGTACAAAGACTTTTTCAGGTCTAAAGTTCCGCTTAGGCTCTTGGCAATTTCATATAGATAGGTAATTTCTTCAATCTTCTTCAAGGTCCAGTTCCTTTCTGACATTTGCGTAGTGGATGATAACAGATAACACAAAAATGTAGTTTTGGAAACCAACAGAAAACAGCAAGCAGCAGGCAGAGGGCATAGAGCATAGAGTCGGACGAGAAAGGATCTCGCGACAGCAATTCGTGAAATATCCGGGCTATTATTATTACTGTGGGAGCGGCTTTCCAGCCGCGACAAGATGATTAACCAGAAGCAAGTTGTCAGTAGCCAGCTAGTTGCTCTTGTATTCTGTCCTCTGTCATCTGCCGTCTGTCCTTTTGCTTTTCCTCAATCCTCAATCCGCAATGATCTTCCCCCCGACCCCTGATACCTGACACCTTTCCTTATGCCCTATGCCTTATTGACAAAATGTATCACCGCAATTAGACTCACAAACAAATGAGCTGACAGCTTAGGAGGGGTGAGAAATTGAGAGCGAATTATGGATGTCGGGCGTTAGGAGTGATGGCAGCTTTGACATTGCTGCTTGCTGGATGTGCCACTGACAAGGCCTTCAGGGAGAAGCAGGCAAGAGGCTTTCGTGATCGGGGGGAGAGATTTCTTGCCAATGATCAAACCAGTCAAGCTTTGGAGCAGTTTCTGAATGCTCTCGAGATTTACCCTGATGACCCGTACCTCCACTACGACTTGGCCTTGACTTATGACATGAAGGGGATGTTTTATAAGACGGAGTACCATCTCAAGGAAGCCATCAGGTTGAAACCGGACTACTCGGACGCCTACAATTATCTCGGCTTTGTTTATTTTCGCGATGGCAAGGTGGACGAGGCCATTCAATATTATCACAAGGCCCTGGAAAATGAGCTCTACCTGAATCCACAGGACGCCCACCTGAATCTGGGTGTTGCCTATCTGAGTCGCAAGGAGTACCGTAAGGCAATGCTGCACCTGGAAGAAGCCATACGACTGGTCCCTGACTTTACTGCAGCTTACAACAATTTGGGAAAGGCCTACGAGGGCCTAGGGCAATACGATAGGGCTGGACTCATGTATGAGAGGGCGGTGGAGTTTAATCCACGGTATGCAGACGCTTATCTGAACTTGGGTAAGTTGCTTTATCGAAGCGGTGATAGAAAGAAGGCCAAGAGTAACTTCATCCAGGTAATAAGGTTAGCGCCGACTTCGGAAAAGGCCATGGAGGCTCAGCGTTACCTGAAAAGATTAAAATAGGGGCAGTTTCAGCTTTGGCAAAATCAATAAACCCCGAAGCTTAACTTCGGGGTTTATTCATTGCAGATACTTAGCAAGTTCCCTGGGCTTTGTCTGCCACTAAAACCTGTATTATCGTTGGGTCAGTTGCTCCTCGGCCACTATGGATGGGCTCAAAAAGATCAGGAGTTCAGTTTTCTCTTCCACGAGCTGGCGATTCTTGAAAAGCCAGCCCAAAACTGGTATCCGCCACAGGAATGGAACCCGATCTTCCGACCAAGAGGAGTCCTGAATTACTATGCCGCCGATGACAATGGTATCGCCATCATTTACCAGAAGCTCGGTTTGCGCCTCCTGGGTGCGGATAGCGGGCACATCCTGGACGGTTCTACTGAAATCAGCTTCGTCTTTCTTGGCGAGTACCTCCATTCGGACCTTGCCGTCGGGAGTTATGTGAGGTGTCACGGTCAAAGACAGGGTGGCCGGAGCAAAGGCGGTACTGATAGTGCCCTCTTCAGTTCTTTGGGGATAGGGGATTTGATCACCCTGCTGGATCATGGCTTGGACGTGGTCCAAAGTAAAGATTCTCGGGCTGGAGATCACTCTGCCCTCGCCGGCCTGTTCCAGGGCGTCGAGTCGCATGTCTAATTCAAATAAGTTGTTGACACCCAGGGTGCGGGCGAAGTCAAGACCGAAAGTGCCGATGGCGGATGTAGGCGCAGCCACGGCGAAGTCTAATATGGGGCCTGAGTCATCAGGCGCGCGGCCTCCCAACCTGTTGACAAGACTGTTGGCAGTGTAACTGGCGTTCCAGCTGACCCCTAAATTACGGCTAAAGTTGGTGTTGGCTGAGACGATCCGGGACTCTATCATCACCTGTTTGGTGGCCTTGTCCAGCCTGGCAAGGATTTCTTTGGCGGTCTCTATTCGTCTGGGAAAATCGCTGTAGATAATCAAATTGGTACGGTTATCCACGGATAAGGTGCCCTTGTCACTCTTGATGTTATCGATTTGGGCACTAATATCTCCGACGTCAGCATAGTTGACCTGAAGGTATTCGGTGGAAATCTCTCCCAGATCCCTGGATGCAGCCATGAGTTCCTTGTGGGCTTCGACCTCCTCTCTCTTGCGCTCCAATTCCGCTTTGATTTTCGCTGCTGTGGCAATTCGTATGACATTTCCTTCCATTACCTGGTCCAATTCGTTGATCTTCAGAATCAACTCCAAAACTTGATCCCAGGGCACATTGTCCACTTTGAGCGTGACTTTACCTGAAACACCAGGCTCCACAACTATGTTCTTGCCGGTGACGTCGGCTAAAAGTCTGAGCACATTTCGAATGTCGACCTCTTGGAGGTCGAGGGAAATCTTTTGACCCGTATACACTTTCGGCATGTCAGGTGAGGGCATTGGACCCGCCGCCTCTATCACCGGCGCCTTCTCTGCGACGGCCATTTCTTCTGCTGCGGCTGGCTCCATCTCCTCTCCAACTTCAACAACCGTGGGTGGGGGCGGGCCGGCCATTGGCTCGGAGGCCGGAGGTGGTGCAACTTCTTCCGTGACTGGAGCCGGTATTTCCGGACCTCGCTCCTCAACCACCGCAGCGGGCTTACCCAGCTTGATGGGCTCAACCGGTGGCATCATAGAGCTATCGAAGTCCAAATAGACTGCATTCCCCTCAGTCGCTATGTGATACGGGACCATTTCACGCATCTCGATGTAAAATTCCACCGTACCGGGAACTGCCTGCATTGGGCGGGGATAAATCACATTAACGGCACTGGCAAATTGTCCCGTGTCAATGTGCCGCTCCAGATGCTTAGGGAGTTTAGCATTCGTAAAGACCATGGAAATGCTGTTTGCTCCGGTGATCTGGATCTCCGGCTCAAGAGGACGGTTAGCAGCGACGGTCAAACGAGATTTGCTAGATTGCAAGAGGTTGAAATCAATGGATACTATCCGGGCTGGCTCAGGCGGTGGCGCGGTTGGCGTGGGTGTTTCAGACGGCTCGGCTGGTTCAGCAACTGTTGCCACCTCAATTGGAGGGCTGGCAGGAAAGCCTGAGCCTGGTTCGAACGTGACAACGAGTCGGTCTTCTACCGATGTTATGTGGTAAGGGAGTCCCTCTGCCGGAATCAAATCAAAAACTACCCTCACTTTGTCGGGGTGGGTTCCCATCCTGATCCCTTTGACCAGGGGGTCGGAAGGGGGAACCGTTGCTTTGCCTGCAGCCAACTCCACTCCCATCAGATCCAACACCACTCGGGCTGGATCAGTCAGCGTAAAAACATTGTATTTGGCAATACTACCATCGCCAATAATGTAGACCTTGAGCTCTTCACCATAGGTTATTGGTTGAATGGCTGTAATTTTCTCGGCTGGCCGTGAAATCTCTCCAGATGACGCCGGGGTTGCTGCTGCTTCCATCTCTGGTGCGGTCTCGGTCTGAAAGAGTACTGCCTCTGCCTCAGGAGTCGGCTCAGTTTCGACGACCACAGCCGTTTTCTCAAACTGCACCATGATCCGATTCATTTCCTGCGCTATTTCGTACTGAGTTTCTTGGTTCAGCCCAATTTCGACACGAGTCATGGGCTGGGGCTCCTGAGCAAGCATAATGGTTTCTATCTTACCGATAAGCTCATTTTCGACGACAAGGGGCGAAGATGAAATCTCACTCTCGGTATTGGGCAGATCCAAGACCAGCCGCAAGGGATCAATCGCCTTGAAGGCTGTGTAGGTCATCGCATCCGAGCCAACCAGGTAGATGCTCAAGAAACCGTCCTGATCCACCACTTGAATATCTTGGAGCTGCTGTGTTTCTGTGGAAACACGGTCTCCAGCATCGGCCTGGGAGGTCGGCGGAGCAGAAGGCTGGCTGGCACAGCCAAAAGCGTAGAAAATCAAGGCCATGAGGCCTATCTGCAAGACCAATTTTCCTTTCAGGCAGCGTTGAATGTGCCTCATTCCACTCCTCCTTCCACGGGAAGCCTCTCCAACGAGTTGTTTTCTGCCTGGATTTTCCCGTAACTCCAAGCCCAGATATAAAAAGGTCTGAGAATGAGTTTTTCCGTTCCAACCTGGCAGAGCTATTTTTTTGTTGGCTTTCTCCTGCGCTTCTTGCCTTTCTCCGGCTGTTCTTTCGCTTCTATAAACTTATACGTTGTGGCGGTACAGCCTGTTTTGAGAATCACTGTGTCACTTTTAGTTTTAGCGGCTTTCGCTTCCGTCATCTTAACGTCGCCTATATTGACGATGCGACTCAATCTACTCACTTTGTCAAAAAACGTGGCCACGTTATGGTATGGTCCCGTGACTTCTATCTTGAGTGGGATCTCGGCGTAGAAATTCCGGTTCACCTCTTTCTGCGGCTGAAACAACAAAAATTCCAAGCCAGACTGTGCGCCGAGATTGGAAATGCTGCTCAACAGCGTAGGGATTTCATGCTTATCTGGCAGAAGTTTAAGCGCCTGTTTAAATTTGCGCTCAGTATCCTTATATTTCTTCTTAAAGGCTCGCAAGTTCTTCTCAACATTCTTGAGCCGGACTAACTTGGTTTTGGCCGCGTCAAGATCTCCCCTGAGTTTGGTTATTTTCTCCGTTTGGGGCATGTAGAGGAACCAGACGAAACATCCCCAAAGGGCCCCCAAAATAGCCACTGTAATGAGAAGCTTGTGGGCGTTGCTCAGTTTGCTCAGCTTACCCCAAGGAATAACTGGTAATTTGACGCCACCTAAGCCTTTTTTAACATCCAAAGCCATGGGCTTCCTTCCCTAGTTTAGGCTGGGAAACTACAATCAGGCGGCCCCTCCTGAAGAGGACTTCGCCTTCTGTTTTCCTCCGTTTTCTTGCGTTGCTTCCGTTGCTGGAGTGGGGACAACAACTCTACAGCTCAGATTGAAATTCTTCAGTTTGTATCCTTGAATTTCCACCTGACGTGACTGCTTAAGCACCACACCGTTGGCATCAATGTAAGGCGATTTCTCCAGAGCCTCCATGAACTGGGCGATGACTTCGTTGCCACGGGCTACACCCGTAAGAGTCAAGGTATTACCCTTCTGAGTTAGAGTCTTGATCCACAATTTATCCGTAGGCACAATGATTGCCAGTTGATCCAGAACTCTCACTTGAAGATCTCGGTTTCTTCTGAGTTGCTCAATAACACCTAGCTTCTGTTCCAGTATCTTATGCTTTTCTTGAAGCTCTTGGAGCTGTCTCTGCCTATCTTGGTACCGCTGAATTTCGCTATCCACAGTCTTTTTTTCCGCAGTGATCTGCTTGATCGTGCGGGTATGGTCAATGTGAAAATAAACCATTACGGCCAGAGAAATGAATATCAGGAGGAAAAAACCAGTTATCTCCTTGCGGATTTTTTCCTCTACCGGACGTCTGCCAATTGGCAATAAGTTGATTCTAATCATCTGTCTCCCACCCGCCGCAGGGCCAGACCCACGGCAACAGCAACTTGTGGAGCAATATAGTCCACATATTGCTGATCAAACACTTTGGTATCGAGATCAATCTTGGCTAAAGGATTGAAGTAGGCCACTGGGATATTGGTGTCTTTATTAAACAGGGTATCCAGTCCAGGCAACCGTGAAGAACCACCACTCAGAAGGATCTGACCTATGGTTTCTTCTGGATAGGTGGCGTAAAAAAAGTCAATGGCGCGTTTTACCTCAGTTGACCACCCGGTGGCTGCCGAGACAAAAATTGCTTCCAAATCCTGCACGGGCACTTTCTCTGATGACATACCAAGCTTTACTTTTTCAGCTTCCTCATACTCGAGTCCGAAACGCTGCTGGATGTCCTCAGTGATTTGGAAGCCGCCAATTGAGGCGTCGCGATTGAACATGG
>WOR8_10002175_pt1 | contig 19560 bp, 13 predicted proteins | sample DeeMarSeWOR38_10_FD_19890 | JGI IMG/M metagenome (IMG submission 19890)
TTGTTGGAATTGGTGGAAATTCCCCTTAGGGATATTTCCGCACAAAACGCCAAAATGCTCGACGGCGAGGACGACGACGAAGACATCCGACGTCATGCCCTGCAATGGATTACAGGCAACCGGGAAAAGATCGACCGGTGGTTGAAGACGGCCCGAGCGCTCCAACCCATGAAAGAACCGACGGCTTTGTCACGACATGAAGTGGGTCCGCTTCCCAAAGCAACGGTTCTGCGGGTGGTCACCAAGCGCTTTGAACCGTTTGTCATCTACCAGGATAAACAATATATCGGCTTCAGCATCGAATTGTGGGGGAAAATTGCCGATAGCCTCGGCTTGAAATATGAGCTATACGGAGTGAACACGATCGCCAAACTGCTGGATGAAGTGGAGCGTGGAGCGGCGGATGTCGCTATTGCCGGAATCAGCATCACATCGAAGCGAGAGCAGGTCCTCGATTTTTCGCATGCTTTTTTCGAGACCGGGCTTCAGATCATGGTGCGGGAGGGCTCCGGATCGGTGCTGGGACAAGTAATTTCCAAGGTGTTTGCGGTTATTTTTTCACGCGAGCTTTTCTATGGAGTTGCGTTTTTCTTCATTATTCTTCTCATCGCGTCTCATATTATCTGGGTCCTGGAGCGACGCCATAATCCACAGTTTCCCGAGCGCTACCCTCAAGGTATCTGGCAATCGATTTGGTGGGCCATAGTAACCGTCACTACTGTCGGCTACGGGGACAAGACCCCCACGGGCACTACCGGACGGCTCTTTGGAGTTGTTTGGATATTAGCCGGTTATTTTGTTTTCGCCTATTTTACCGCCAGTGTAACAACCACGGCCACGGTCCAGGAGTTGCATGGAATAATCGACGGCCCCCAGGACCTTTTCGGGAAGCAGGTGGCCACCGTTAAAAAAAGTACCGCTGGCGAATATCTCGCGGGACAGGGTATACCGGTTGTTAACGTCGAGGATGTGGACAAAGCCTACCCTCTGCTCGAGTCGGGGGAGGTGGATGCCGTCGTATATGACGCGCCGGTTCTTCAACATTATGCTTCCAAAGCAGGTAAAGGTAAAGTCAAAGTGGTCGGTTTGCTTTTCGAGGAGCAAAAATACGGGATTGCACTTCAAGTCAAAAGTCCTTACCGGGAAAAAATCAACATTGCCCTTTTGAAGCTCATGGAGAGCGGGGCATACCAGGAGATCGTCAATAAATGGTTTGGGACGTAACCGAACCCATAAAGAGCACATCTTCGACGCATATTTCTCCCTGTCGTCAATTTATGACTGAGGAGGAGCCGGGTTAAGCGATTCGCATGCCATGTGGTTGGCGTCAATTTGAGTTATGTTCGTTCAATACCCAATTTTGATAAAATTTATATTAAAATCAGTAACTTTAAATGTTTTATCCGCCCATTTTGATATAAATTGTTTCACTGTTAAAATTTTTGTTGACATAATTTGTTTCATTATCATAGGGTACGATGAATTTGTAAGGTGCGTTGCGCTCAGTCTATTGATCAATTCAGGCGCAACTCACGCCGTGTGAGAGGCTTTGCCAGTCAACTACTTAGCCGCTTGACGTCACTCGTCTAAGGGAGAGAGTTTATGTTTGGGATGTATAAACCCTTGTGGGGGAAATCACCATCTCGCAAGTCAAACTATGACGCCGTTATCATCGGTGGCGGATTACACGGTCTCGCCGCCGCCTATTTTCTGGCACGGGATCACGGCATGAACGATGTGGCTGTACTGGAAAAACGTTACATCGGCTTTGGAGGATCCGGCCGCAATACGGCGATCGTGCGCGCCAACCAACGCACCCCGGAGAACATTCCGCTTTACAAGGAAGCCCTTGAGCTGTGGCCTGTACTTACGAAAGAACTTGACTACAATTTGATGTTTTTCAATTGCGGGAATTTGAATCTGATGCACAGTGAAGCTGCGATGAACGCGGCGCGTATGAACGTCGCCATAGCTCAATTTCACGGGGTTGAAAGTCACCTGATTGATGCCAAACAATGCAAGGAACTGCTCCCGGCCCTGAACATATCAGAGGACATCACTTATCCGATTTTCGGCGCCATGTATCATCCACCGGGCGGAATTCTGCGCCACGATGCGATCGTCTGGGGATTGGCCAAGGGCGCTGCAAAACATGGCGTTCATATCCATCAGAATACCGAGGTTAGCGGAATCGGAGTTGACAACGGCAAAATCGTTTCTGTCGACACGAGCCGGGGAAAAATTCATACCCCACGGGTGTTGCTGGCGGCCGGTGGATATTCGGCAGCAATTGCCAATGCAATGCTGGGAATCAAATTGCCCATCAGCGTGTTGACCATTCAGGCCATGGTCACTCAACCGCTTAAGCCGATATTGGACCATGTGATTTCATCCGGAATGTATCACGCCTATGCCAACCAGACACTGAAGGGTGAAATTGCCACCGGTGCCCACATGGACCCCTGGCCCAATTACACCACCCAAACCACGGCGTATTACATCAAACATCAGGCCGAAGCTCTTGCGGAAATGCTTCCATGTTTACGGGGCGTTAAATTTATGCGGCACTGGGCCGGCCTGGCCGATATGACTCCGGACATGGCACCCATCTTGGACGGCAATGAGCCCATTGAAGGCTTTTACATGGATTGTGGCTGGGGATATTTCGGTTTCAAATCGTGTGCCGCGACCGGTAAGTATATGGCCCAGTTTATGGCCACCGAAACCTGTCCCAGCATACTGAAGCCCTTTACTCTGAGCCGCTATCAAGAGCATCGTTTCATGGGTGAAACCGCGGCTTTGGTGAATTACAGTCCGGACAACTAGAAAATTCACGAGTGAATAGGGAGGTCACCCGATGGCATTAACGATTACCTGTCCCATATGCGGCAAACGCAACGGCTATGAATTCCGCTATGGGGGTGAAGAAAAAGGTCCCCGACCGGATGAAGAGGGTCTTACGCCGGAGAAGTGGTGCGAGTACGTGCACATGAATAATTGTGTGGCCGGAATCCAAAAGGAGTGGTGGTGCCATCGAGATGGTTGCGGCGTATGGTTTACCACTCAACGAGACACCACACGCAATCTTGAGGTGGACCAACCGGAGGCGCAATCATGAAAAGGCTGGAAAACCTGCCCACGTTGCGAATCAATCCTGCTCAAACAATACCTTTTCGTTTTCAGAACAAAACATTCATCGGTCTAAGCGGAGATACGGTTGCCACCGCCCTCTATGCCAGTGGTATTCGGATCTTTTCACGTAGTTTAAAATATCATCGTCCCCGGGGGCTCTACAGCTTGGACGGCGAATCCAGCAATACCTGCATGGCGATCAACGGCATCCCCAATGTATGTGCTGAAAATACGCTTCTGAAAGACGGCATGCGTGTTAACGCACAAAATCTCAAGGGAACACCCGAAAGGGATCTGATGGGATTCATGGATAAGCTAGATTGGGCAATGCCGGCCGGGTTTTATTATCGCAGCATGCACAAACCGGCCGCCATATGGCCGATCGCCCTGAAGCAGATCCGCAAGGCTGCCGGACTCGGGGTGATTGCCCCTGATTTTGAAATGCCTGGAACATATGATGAGATCTATCTCAAAGCGGATGTGTGTGTTATTGGAGGGGGTCCGGCGGGCATGTCGGCAGCTCTGGCCGCAGCCGGGCACGGGCTGCGGGTCGTCCTTTTGGAATCCCGGCCATGGTTGGGTGGGTATTTTGACTACCGAATGGTCTCAAACAACGTTGGTATGCCCCTTTTTCAACGAGCCCGGGAGTTGGAAGAGAAACTTGAGCAAACATCCAACGTGCGCATCTTTAGGCACACCGCTGCGGTTGGCAATTACAACAACAACCTCATTACTGCATTTCAAAAAGGCTCTGATGCCGATGTGTTTGATGAACGCTATATTGAGATCCGCGCTGAGAGTGTGGCAGTGGCGACGGGATGTATCGAACGCCCCTTGCTTTTTGAAAATAACGAACGTCCCGGGGTCATGCAGATCGGCTGCGCCCATCGGCTCGCCCGTACCTATGGCCTTCTGCCCGGCACCCAAGCTGTCTTCAGCATCGGCCATGATTTGGGGTTGGAAGCGGCGTTAGATCTCTCCGATCTGGGTCTTGATATTTTATGTGTGGCCGACATTCGGGAAGACGGACAGGATCCTTTGCTTATTAAAGATCTATCCAAGCGGAATATCCCCATTTTAAGGGGATGGGTAGCAACCCATGCCAGCGGGAAGAAAAGCCTGAGCAACGTAACTCTGAAAACAATTCAGGGAACGCTCCACAGAGAATTTTCCTGCGATCTTCTGGTAGCCTCAGCCGGTATGACGCCTTTAACGGGGCCGCTTTCATTGGCACAAGCAGAATTAACCTATGACCGTTCCACCGGATTTTTTCTGCCTCAAAAAATGCCGGCCAAAATGTATGCCGCCGGTCGTATGCTGGGTCTGAATCATCCATTGTCAATTGAGATTTCGGGCCGCCTGGCAGGAATTAAGGCCGCTGCCGATTGCGGGATCTCCGTCGAGAGCAACATTAAAGAAGACCAGGATGCACTTCATCACCTGCCCGGACCGGAAAGAGGCTCTAAGCTGGTGACAGCTCCGGTTAAGGGGCGCAAGACCTTTGTTTGCTTTGACGAAGATACGACCTTAAAAAATGTGAAACAAGCCCTGGCGACGGGATTTGATGCAACGGAATTGATCAAACGATACACGGCTGCCGGAACCGGACCGGGGCAGGGGGGTATTTCCGGACACAATCTACCCCTGTTTGTTGCGCAATATCATGGTGATTCCAGAGCGACTGCGATGCCGACGACAGTGCGGGCGCCGCTGGTTCCAACGTTTCTGGCAACCTATGCCGGAAGCAAACATGACATGTGCAAACGCACGCCGGCACACGGCTTGCAGAAAGAAGCCGGCGGCATCATGCGGCGTATAGGTGTTTGGAAGCGCGCGCGCTATTATTCCCAAGATTTCAGCTGTCGTGACGAAATCGAAAATGTACGTAACAATGTCGGAATTTTTGATGGCTCCACGCTGGGGAAATTCAGAATCTGGGGACCGGATGCATTAAACGCATTACAGCGGGTTTATGTTAGCGACATGTCGAGGATTTCCGATGGGAAGATCAAATATTCGGCCATGTGCAATGACGACGGCTGCATTATAGATGACGGCGTAGTGGTAAAACGCAGTGAAAACGATTATTATTTCACAACGTCGACGGTACGGGCCGGCGCCACGGTGGAATGGTTGCGGTACCATACCCGCCATGAGGGATGGCATTTTAATATGGTAAATCTCACCGACGCATACGGTGTCATCAATCTGGCGGGACCCAACGCACGCAAGGTGCTTGAGAAGGTAGCTGATGTGGACGTTTCAAATCAGGCCTTTCCATACGCCGGGTATCGCGAATTCACGATTAAGGAAACCATACCGGTAAGATCCATGCGGTTAGGATTTGTGGGCGAGCTTTCCTACGAATTGCATGTTCCATCGTCTTACATGCAGGCCCTCTGGGCTTTGTTATTGGACGCGGGTCAGGAATTCGGTATCCGCAATTTCGGACTTGAGGCCCAAAATGTACTTCGAATGGAAAAATGCCACCTCATTATCGGTTCCGAATCCGAGCAGCGAACCACACTTCACGACGTGGGTTTAGGCTTTTTGTGGAGTCGCGAGAAAACCGCAGCAAAAACCGTGGGCGCTGTAGCCCTGAAACAGACTGAAAAGCAGAGGGGCCGATTCAAATTGATCGGATTTAAAATGGAGGATCCGAATCGTACTCCCAGAGACGGCTCCATCATCGTCGATAGCGCCTTTAAGGGATACGTGTGTATCGCACGGCACAGTTTTACGCTGAATGAGCCTGTCGGGATGGCGTTGGTAGATGATGCGCTATCCCAGGAAGGGACGCGCTTACAAATTTATGAGGATGAATGTCAAGGTCAGTACCTATATGCAACGGTAGCGTCGACACCCTTCTATGATCCTGAAGGGAAAAGGTTAAGAATGTAAGGTTCGACGGCGACAACTCACCGAACCCGGTTGCCCATTGAGCGATCAAATTTATTGTAATGGATTTTATTTTATAATTCGTGGTTATCCTAAAAGCTCAAGTACGTGACGTCGGCGTTGACGGTAACCAAATTATAATTTTATCAAACAAAATAATTTTCAGCGCGATAGTAAATAGCTAAACTATTGAGGTGGACGTAGTGGAAACAATTAAAAGATGCTCCCCTGTGCAATTTAGACGTGCGGCAATCAAAACCGACATGCAGGATAACTGGCCCATCGTTCTTGAATATGAAGCCGAAGGCACAGGACCCTGGTTGATTGATTTAAGTCACAAAGCCAGGTGGGATCTTCAGGATGCTGATATGTCGAGGTACCAGCCCTGGGGAATGTCGATCCCGGATACACCGGGCCAATGTGCCTTTGAGAGAGGAATTCTGATAAATCGCATGAACCGGACCCAGGCTTCAATATGGCACCTGTCAGGGAAAACGTGGGATACTATCGATGATCCAGCCTTTACGGAGGTAACCGATGCGACCGTGTTTTTGGCTTTGCTGGGAAAAGAAATATTCTCCGTAACCGAAAAATTGACGGCCCTTGATTTTCTTGACCCATTAAAGAAACCTCCCTTTTTACTGCAGGGACCGTTTTCGCATGTACCCTGCCAACTTGTGACCCTGGAGAAGACCATGGAACGATCCGGTCTTTTATTCACTTGTTCCAGGGGGTATGCTCAAGACATGATCACAGCCGTTCTTGAGGCCGGTGAGGAATTTAAACTCCAACCAGCCGGTGAAAACGCATTCAGCGAGTGGATGCGAGAACTTTCGATTTAAAAAAAAACGCTACTAAATCAGCATTAAATCTGATAGCAACTTTTTCATTAGATCATCTTCCAAAAAATATTTGAGATAGCGTATATTATGGGCTTAGAAGATAAAATTGAACGTATACATTTCCGTAAGTCCAATATCTACATTCCAGAATCCGAAATAGACAAGGAGGTTTTAACATGAATAAGAAATACGATGCGATTATCATCGGTGCGGGTGTCATTGGTGCTCCCATCGCATATGAGCTTTGCCTGATGGGTTATAAGACCTTGAACATTGACAAGCTTTCAGATGCCGGCGAAGGCTCCACGTCTGCATCCTGTGCCATCGTGCGAGCGCATTATTCCACGGAGGATGGTGTGGCCATGGCCTACGAAGGGTTCAAATACTGGTTGGATTGGGAAAACTACCTTGGAAACGTAACGGACGAAAAAGGTCTGGCCAAGTATATGAACACCGGATCCATCCTGATCAAATCCCAGGGACACGATTGGCGCAAGGTCCAAAAGCACTATGATGCCGTCGGCGTCCAATATGAGGAATGGGACAACGAGAAAATCAAGCAAATGGTACCGGTTTATGATATGCACGAACATTGGCCCGTAAGACGGCCCGAGGATCCCAAATTTTTTGACGAGCCGACCAAAATGCTTGAAGGCGCGCTTTTCTGCCCTGAAGGCGGCTACGTGAACGATCCGGCCCTTTCGACCCACAACATCATGCGCGCAACTGAGGCCAAAGGGGGGGAATTCATATTTAACGCCGAGGTGGTCGAAATTCGCAGCAAAGACAATCAGGTACTGGGGGTAACGCTTAAGGACGGGACTCAGATCGATGCGCCGATAGTTGTCAATGCCGCCGGTCCGCATTCATATAAAATCAATCAAATGGCCGCAGGCGTCTACGAGGGGTGCAACATAAAAACAAAAGCCCTGCGGCATGAGGTGATGCACTGCCCGTCTCCCGAAGGATACGATTATCTGTCCAAGGGCTACCATACATCCGACGGCGACATTGCCTGCTACTACCGCCCGGAAGTCGGTAACATGTTTCTGATTGGCAGCGAAGATCCGGAATGTGACCCCCAGGAATGGGTCGATCCGGATGAGTTTTATGCCGGTAAGGGAGGGACTGGAAGGAACAATCAACTCAGCGAAGCTCAATGGAAAGCGCAAACCTACCGGTGCGCCAAACGGGTGCCCAACATGCAGGTGCCGAACCAACCCCGGGGCGTCTGTGATCTATATGATTGCTCCGACGATTGGATTCCAATCTACGATAAGTCGGACATGAAAGGCTTCTATATGGCTATCGGCACCAGCGGAAATCAGTACAAAAACGCCCCGGTGGTCGGTGCCATGATGGCAGAATTGATTGACGCCTGCGAGAAGGGACTTGATCATGACAAAGAACCCTTTCAATTCACCTTGCGTCACATCGGGCGAAAAATTAATGTGGGTTTCTTTTCTCGCAAACGCGAAATTAATTACGACAGCAGTTTTTCGGTTAACGGATAGGCTCATCAGCCGGCAGCTGGTCAAAGAGGGTGATGTTCGATAAAGCAGGGTTTCACTATAACTAGTGGGGTCCTGTTTTTAAATTGAGTTCACGGTTTGAAAAATCCATACGTTAACGGCAGCAGTTGCCCTGAAAAAGGACGTGGGTATGAAAATCTATATATGTGTCAAACATGTTCCCGACTCGGCGGCCAAGATTACCATCAGGGGAAAGAATCAGATCGATGAGGGAATTACGTTTTTGCTGAATCCCTATGATGAAAATGCTGTCGAGGAGGCTGCCAAACTTAAGTCCCAGATCGGAAATTCCGAGGTGGTCGCCCTAACCCTCGGGAAGGAAGATGCGCTAAACACTCTCCAATCCGCTTTGGCCATGGGAGCCGACCGGGGAGTGTTGATCAAAACCGACGACCGGCCCGACAGCATCGTTACGGCTCGGGCTCTAAAGGCAGCTATTGAACAGGACGGAAAACCCGATATCATTTTTGCCGGTAAAGAATCCATCGACAGCGAGGGGATGCAAACCATGTTTAGACTTGCAGCGGGGCTGGATATTCCCGTTGCCGTCAACGTGGTGGCTTTTTCATTAAATCAGGATCACGTCTTAGTGGAATGTGAAATGGAAGCCGGTATCAGGCAAGTATTGCAAATGGCGCTGCCTTGCGTCATAGGGGCCGGTAAAGGGTTGAATACACCGAGATATCCGACGTTTATGGATATTCGCAAGGCCAAGAAAAAAGAAGTTAAACAGATTGATCTGGAAAGCTTACGTATTGAAACGTCCTCCGGCAGCATGGAAATTCTTGAATTGAAACCCGCCGTTGAGCAGCGGCAGGCCAAAGAACTCAAAGGACAGCCGGAAGAAGTTGTCACGCAGCTTATCCAGGTGCTGCGTGATGAGGCAAAGGTTATTTAACGCCTGAAGAGAAATTGATCATGGAAAAGGTCGGCATTCTGATAGAGTTTAAGGACGATGGAATTAAAAAGACAAATTACGGTGTGATCACCCTTGCCCGGGGAGAAGAGCGTGAACTGTGCGCTCTGGTATTAAACGGAAAAGGAGCGCTTTGCAAGGAACAGCTGCAGCAATATGGCATTCGCATGATCATCGATATTACAGCGGAGGAGGGTCCTATGCAGTGGAATCCGGTTAAATGGGCCCGGGCCATTGTCAATGCTATGGATCGTTTTGGTATCTCCACCGTTTGCGGGCTCACCAGCCCCCAGGGAAAAGATGTGCTGCCTCGGATCGCAGCCATCCTCGATGCTCCCCTAGTCATGGATTGCATTGATGTAGATTTTGGAGAGCACCAAGTAAAAAAATCCCAGTTTTCCCGCAAAACCATCGCCACCATTAAGGCTGTTGGAAATCATCACATATACGGAATCCGGCCGAATACCATAGAGGCAAAATCGGCTCCGTGTAAGGCCGAAGTAGTCCCTTTTCAGACATCCGTTGACAGTGAAAGATTAGACGTAAAGGAAATTAAACGGAGCCCATTTAAAGGGATCGACCTGACCGAAGCCGATATTATTATATCCGGCGGGCGGGGGATGGGAAACTCGGATAATTTTAGTATTCTTTTCGAATGCGCACAAGTGATCGGGGCAGCGGTTGGTGCGTCCAGAGCGGCGGTTGATGCCGGATGGGCTCCGCACACCATGCAGGTCGGCCAAACCGGTGCCACCGTGAATCCGAAAGTCTATATCGCCTGCGGCATCTCCGGATCGGTTCAGCATTTTGCCGGGATGAAAACGTCCGGCCTTATCGTAGCGCTCAACACGGATCCGGAAGCAAACATTATGAAAAATTGCGATTACTACATTGTTGCCGATCTGTTTGAGATCGTACCGATTCTGACCAGCCAGCTGAAAACGGTTGTCACGTCACTCTAATTGAACACGATGAATCCGGATTCCATTTTGCCTTAATGTACTAAACTACCATCCTGAAACTGCCAATTCTGAATCAACACTATTGGGGTATGGTTTTTACTTGGCGCCGAGTGGTTGCAATAGGCAATTGACGACGACGTCATCTTGCTGATCGTTGCTAACTCTTTCGGATCTCAACCAAAGATCCAATTTCAATTTAAATTCCAAATGCTGCCAAGAGGCAAATAGTTGCTTTGCTGAACGATCATCGGTTTTTGCGTCGTCCGAGAGATCTCCCCAATTTCGTTGGCATATTTCAAACGACGACGTCCAACCCCGTCCAGTTAAATAGGCGTCATAGAATTCGATCACGTCATTCGCCGGATGGTCTGTTTGAACACGATACCTTAGAGATTTTGTGTGTTTCGAATAATTAAAACTGTGCGTCACGTTATACGCCTTGTGATAGACAGGAATTTCAACGCTTGGATAAGGATCGCTTTCCGAGCTGTCTGAAAAGGACACATTGAAATGCATAAAAACGATCAGGCATATCGTAATGATATATTTGGACCTTGGGCGCATTTTGAATCCGTTACCACATGTCGACTGTCAGGATTTGACCCCGACGGAAAGGGGCAAAGTTATTCATGAAATAAGCTTAAAAAATAAAGGCTAATCACGAAACTCGAATTAATTTCGGATTGGCACTTTTTCACAGATTAGCTGTTTTGTCAAAGTGTCAGTGGTGCAAAGGAAAAAATTCGTAAATGTAGAATTCTTTCGGCTTGCCAATTTTTTTCAGCGTGGTATACCTGCCTAACCTCGTTTTCTTACAGGCAGCGCCTAACTTGGAGTCCTGACTTTGCAGGATGACTCAGCATGATGTTAAATCTATTTAGTTGAAGGCGTTCTACCGATGCCCGAATCTCAGATTAGCGATCCGGAATTTTCATTTGCTGCAGGACTTTTTACAGTGTTTCTGTGTATCATTTTCGGTTCCAATGCCGTTGCCGTTAAAATGGCCTTCTCGGGACTGGGAGTATTTACCACAGCGGCCATCCGCTTCGGAGTTGCTGCCGCAGCAATTTTTCTGTGGGCTAAATTAACCGGTCAGACCGTGACACTGAAAAAAGGACAAGCACACCAAGTTCTGATTTTCTCATTACTCTTCACCGTTCAGCTTTCTCTTTTTTATCTGGGACTCAGCAAATCCTATGCATCCCGCGGAACATTGCTGGTGAATCTGCTGCCGTTTCTCGTTTTGTTCCTGGCGCATTTCTTCATTCCGGGCGATCGGATTACCCGGCGAAAATTTTTTGGAATACTCCTCGGGTTTGCAGGGGTAGCATTTATGTTTTTGGAAAAGGGAAATGTAGCCGGCGATGTTCGCAGCGGAGATCTCATTATTCTTTCAGCTACCTTAATCTGGTCATGCAGCGTGATTTACTTAAAACGCATCATTAAGACCTTTAGCCCGTTTCAGGTGGTGCTGTACTCTACGATTATCTCCGTGCCCTTCTTCATTGTTGGAGCGCTTCTGTGGGACAAGGTCATGATCATTCGGTTGGATACCCAGGTTGTGGGTGCTGTGTTATACCAGAGCTTGATTACGGCATCCTTTGGATTTGTGGCCTGGAACACCATGCTTCAAAAGTATGGCGCCGTGTCTCTGCATTCGTTTATTTTTATCATGCCGATTGCCGGCGTTGCACTTGGGGGACTGGTGCTGGGAGAGCCTATCACAGGCAAAATATTGCTGGCACTGGCGTTTATCACATCCGGAATTCTAGTCGTGCACTGGAAGCCCAAAAAAGAAGCTTCAGCCTACCCGGTTCGCAGAAGCTTATAGTGAAAGATGATTTACCAGGCGCAGAAAGCATTTAAAGAGTGATTTTTTTTCGACACGAATGAAAAAGCTGCTTTTTATCGTCATAGCGGGATTCCTTCTGTTTTCGGGGTATCACCTATTTTTCCATTCTCCAAATACCAAACCACGAGAAATCGCCGCTGATACCATTATCTGCTTTGGGGATAGTCTGACCTTTGGGACAGGGGCCACTGACGGCATGGATTATCCTTCGCAACTGTCCAGATTGATTGGCAAACATGTGATAAATGCCGGTGTGCCGGGAGATACCACGGCCCGAGCGTTGAAACGACTCAAGCGTGATGTGTTGTCTGAATCTCCGGATGTGGTGTTGATTACTTTAGGCGGCAATGATTTGAAAAACGGAATTGCCAAAGACATTGCTTTTGGAAATCTCAAAATTATTGTCGAATCTATCCGAAACACAGGCGCTCTGGTGATTATTGGTGGCCTGGCATTTCCCTTCAGGGACCGTGGTTTTGGAAGAGCTTATCGGGAATTGGCCGATCAGACCGGGACAATTCTTATTCCCAACATTCTCGACGGCATCATGGGCAATCCTAAATTAATGAGCGATCCCATCCATCCTAACGATGAAGGGTACAAATTAATGGCGGAGAAATTCAATAAAGCGCTGAGCCCATGATGATCGGTATAAGTTTCGTTACGATATCCAATTATTTAGTGAGGGCTTTGGATGCTGCCTTCTATCCAGTTTATACGATCTATAAAATTTGTGGATTGCGCAATACGTAATGCACACTCAGGATTGGTTCCGGTAACGACTGGTTGGATACATCACCTCCCTTGTAGCCATTTTAGCTGAGTTGCCGCCTCTTTTAAACCCCATATCACACTCGTTATCATCATATTTGAATTGGCATGCATCTTGCTGATCCTAATTGTTCAAAGCCAAGCTGCTAGGAATAGAGTTTGCCTATTTAAATAAAAAGGGCGTTTGAAGGTGATTCGGAAATTCATATTTACCCGTTTAGCTCAGTTTATCGTCGTTGCGATTTTTCTTCTAATATTCTTCGGTTATCCATTAAAGGGAGTCGCGATCAATTCATACAGAACACCGGTTCCTGATGCTGAAATCTTTACGAATTTACCCGGTGACCCTGCAGCCTTGACCGCGTTCGAGCCATCGGATGAGAAACTGCGGCGCACAACTTTATTACCGCCGTCCATGTGCCTAAACGCCCAGCCTGATGAACCAAACGGCCTGCCTGATCCTTCAGAGATGAGAGCGGATGTGGATCGTTTTATGAAAAATTATGATGAGCAAATCCCTTTTCAAGGATTTTACTTAAGAACTAATACTGCCAAGGATTTGGATTCTGGTGAAAATGATCTCGATTATCGTTTGGAATGGAATTTATTTAAAGACGGTTGGTTTGAGATGAAAAAGGATTTCGAAAAAAAGCGAAATCAAAATGAGTTGAAAACACTGCAACTGCTTAACGATGTCATGCAACATTGGTTGAACCAGAAACTCGATGCGATACAATTTTTAACATACGCTGTTCACTACCGCCGAGCCTCTGAGCATTCAAAGCTGTTAGCAAAAATATTAAAGCGGCGGCATGTCCAGCTAAGGGAGGGGTACGTAACCCGTGACGATTTCGATCATATACAGTTTAAATATCGACAAGCAGAACTAAAAAAACAGCTTTACGCGCAATCCAAGCACGCCGGGCTGGCATCCGATGTCTATAAATTGCTCAATTGCGGTGAATACCTGACTTTAATTGAGCTTTCAGAGATAAAAAAAACCGCGGTAGAACAAGCTTATCCACTCAAAATTCAGAAGAACCTGGTTGTGAGTGCCGATTTTGAGAGATCATGGGCCGATGAACTGAGAGTAAATCTGTATGTTGAACAAAGGGACAGCTTTGTCGAGAATACCCAAAACAATGTTGGGGTGGAGATGAAAATTCCGCTTTATTGGTTCTCAAGACGGGGACGTTCTATTGAGCGCGAGAAAAAGTTATATCAAAAACAAGCAGCGGTATTGAGGCAACGGATTGAGACCAATGTTGAGAAACTCTATCTTTTTTTTAATTTGCAGCAAAATCGGATCAAAACGCTGCTGCTGGAACTGGAAAAGACCGCACAGCGCAAGCGCTACGAGCAGGAAAGAGCAAAACGGGCTCTGGAAGATCTGGAACATACCCCAGAACGATCCCTTGATTTACTGTTGATTGAAGAGATTGATCTGCGTTTTGATGCTGTACAGGCACGGTTGGAACTTTACGAGGTCCTTGTCAAGTTAATGGCCCTCACTCATGCCACCCATCCCCGGCGGTTAATAGCCGGGAGTCAAATAGATTGCCCTGACCACTAGGTGGTGCCCAATGGGCATCCGGGCCTGTGACCACAACTGGTTTCCAGAGGTGATAGGCTGGTATCGAAAATGCCGCCTGTTCCACACGGTTGTGGTGCTCTCCTCCTCCATGGAAATTGATATCTACCCCCGAGCGAATGTTTCTCAACAAATTATAGGCAGCGCTCCATTGGATGGTTATATGACGGATGTGTCTAACATTGATATCAGTGAGGCGGCAGTAGTAGGCTCGTGAGATTTTGACATAGCCATTGCCTCCCGGTCCTTTGTTCCAGGCTCCGTCAATGGAAAGTCCGTTGGCTTCGCACTCTAAGCAATTCTCAAATACCAAAGGGTGACGGCCGCTAGCTTCAATTCTGACATTTTGAATCTTGCAGGCAGACGCCCACTGAAAGCGGATACTGTCCACTGCATAGTTAGGAAAGCGATTTTCATATAGCCCCTGAACCTCTTCGATTCCGTGGCCGGGTATTATATGACGGATGGAAAAGTTCTTGAGGGTAACATTTTCAACCGGTTTTACAAGGGAGATTCGGGTGTCATAAGCACTGAAAACATTGCCGATTTCACGTGACAGATAGAGATTCGGCCCCTGCGAGGGTCGGTTCAGGCGCACTAAAGTCTGGCGGATGGCTGGATGAGCCTTACGCCATTTTTCACTTCCTACGCGATTGAAAAAAACCTCGTTGTTGGGTTCCGCAAATAAAAGTACTTGACCATTTTCAGCCCCCTTTTTCATGCTAACAGCTACGACAGTGTCCGTGTTTCGCGTATCTCTTTTCAACCACCCGATTTTGGGTCCACGTGCGCCGAAAACATCCACAGCAGCGGTCTGATGCCCGGTCATGTTGACAAGCAACAAGGTTTCTTCAGGGCCGGCGCCCTGAAGAACCACATTACTGCGGTTGATAATCAAGGGGGTTTTGATGTCCAACACTCCTTTGGGAAGCATAACGATGAGCGTTTCGGTACCGGTATGCTTCGCGATCGCTTTATTCAATGCCGGGGCATCGTCACGGCCGTCATCCGGAATAACCCCCGTGCCAAGAGATGAGGGTATACTCGGCCCCGACGCCTGGGCTTCACCTATGAACACATTCTCATCTGGTAAGCGAATTGCGTGTTCAGCTAAAAGCAAAACCCAAAAGAAGAGGACGTAAAACAATATCATCGAATAAGTGGGAATCCAGTGCGCCAAAGGATGATCGATCCCGACGCTGTCCGGACTTTTTTGCTGTTTGCTGCCGCCTTTTGACCACTTTTGATTGGACAGATTGAAAAAGGAATGGATTTTGATAAAGGCACCAATCCACTGATTATATAACATCAAGGGAATGGTTTTCATACTTACCGGATGTCCGCAGTAACATATGACGCTCATCTGCACGGTCCGGACAATTAAAACCCATGCGATATACATGGGCAAATAGATAAACGATTTGAACAGGCTCAGAATCACAGCACCGGTCAAACCAACCAAGGAGGTCCACATAGACAGCCGTTGGTCCAAAATACACATCCAGATAAAAAAACCAACTTTTCTCCATCCGACTGCCAAAGCGCGATCATTGTTGCGCAGCGTGTTGCCGTACCACCGGTAGGGCAAAGAGAGGCTCAGTTCCAAAAAATCAGCATCACGGCTTTCCAGGGAATAACAAAGTACATCCGGAATATAGAGCATATCCCATTCGTTTGTAAGCAGATAGTACCACGTGCTCTTGTCGTCACCCATCAAGAAGCGGAATCTACCATGTCTCCAATGCGTGATCACATCATGTTCAACCTGGCGGATAAGATCCTCTCCCATGACAATGGAGGAACGAAAGGCAGAGAACCGGCCGGTAAGGGTCAGGACTTTTTTGGATAATGAATGGGACTGGAAAAGGATGTGGCGCTGACCGAACTTGAGATTGAACCAGTTTTCATACCAGGAGGACAGAGTATTGATAAAAGCCACTTCATTGGTAGTCAAGGCGCCTAGTTTTGGCATCAAGCCGAAAAATGGCAGCACTTTGGAAAGGGTACCGGGCTCCAGGTATGAATCGCCGTCCATGAAAATGGTCACGGAGTTGGGGTCATCGTCCAGCATATGATAACGACGGGCGGCGCATCGCAACGCATGACCCATGGCGATACGTTTACCTTTGGATTGACGCTGGAATATAAGATCCACTTTATATTTTACGGGATGCGTATTATAGATAGCCGATATTACAGCATCTTCTTTGTCCGAACCGGTGGCAACGACTAAAGTCGCATCGGATGGGATTTTACCAAGCTCCGACAGGATCGAATGAAAGGTTTCGCGACTGACCCATGGTTCTTCGTTGTAGGACGGGATAATAAAAAAAAGACGCTTTGGATATCGAAGATTTTGCGGCAGGGCGGAGGCTTTTTTTCTGAGGCGGGGATAGTAGAAAATACCATAAAACAAGGCTCGGATATAATGGATCGCCTGCCATCCATAGCGCCAGATAGCGAAACCTCCCAGAACAATCAAGGTCTCGTTTTTCATATAGTAGAAATATGGCCAGAAAAAGTAGCCGATGCAAAACGCCAGGCTCAGATAAAAAACACCTGGCACCACCAAGGACTTGAGCGCACCTTCGCGTCCGAATCGCCTTGCCATAGATTAACCCTGGAATAAGTCCCGCTTAATACGAACCTCCACCCTGGAGTTCAGGGGGAATTCGATCCGGTCATCAATGAACTCTATTTTAATCAGGCTCTCGTTCAAACTGGCTTCCTGCGATATCGTAGTATCGACGTTCACTGCGGCATAGCCGATCTGGGTCACCCTGCCAGCGTAAGATTTATCATTGTATTTTGAATAAATCCGGGCGCTATCATTGATCTTGACCCTGTATATCTCGCGGGAATGTAATTTTACCACAACAAATGGTTTTTCTCGTGTCTGCAATATCATTACGATTTGATCCGGGTGCACGAACTCACCTTCACTATGTTCAATGCGGTAGACCATTCCTTCGATGGGTGAGATCCGCCGTTTGATGGAGGGAACCGTCACCGTTTCAAAAGTTATCGACTTCAGTGAGCTGATGTTGTCTTCTAATGCAGCCAACCGGTTTATCCTGCGTTCATTCTCTTCACGCACACGATCTCGTTCACGCTCATAGTCGATCTTTGACCTCAGGTAATTGTTATAGATGATATTAAAATCTTTTCGTGTGATCAGCCGCTGAGAATAGAGGATCTTGGCATCTTCAAACTCGCGGTGTTTGCTGTCTGCGCGCTCTTTGAGCTCGTCGATCACACTGCTGACATAGAAAGCAAACCGGGTCTTTACATCGGCCTCCAGTGTCCGAAAATTAGCCAGGGGGACTCTGGGTCGACGTACGTTTTCAGTGACCATCAGATCGAAAAGCACCAATCCATCTTCCACGGCATCGTGGTTTTTAACGTGGATTTTATCGAGGACGCCGCCATCGTTGGCAGTAACTTTAACGAAACTGCCGGTGACCACCCCTGTGGCAAAAACTTTGTACTGAAGATTGTACACGGTTGTGTAGCCGATAACCAAGGCGATTACCAGACCAACGAAAAGGTAGGCGAAGCTTTTTTTAAGAAACGTTTTTTTGATTTTCAGCGCTTCTTTTTCCTCTAGTGCAAGTGCCTCGTTGATTGGCGTTTCAATTACCGGCTCGGAATAGGCGGCAATAATATCCTCAACACTATCAAGCTGGCCTTCGATGGCCAGTTCGATAAATCTGCGCAGAATCCGTTTATTCTTGGGGATCAGGTTCTTGAACTCACAACCGGTGATATTGCTGCGTCGATTTTTTAGTACGATTGTGACGGGGAGAACGAAATTTGCGCCTTCAAGTGGCAGGATCAGGCGACAATCGATTTCTTTGTCTTTTTCAAAAAGAAAATCCAGGTCAAAAATACCGACACCTGCCAAGGACCAATCTTTGGTTTTATATGACTTCCCTTCGATTTGCACCAAAAGCGGCAAATCGACACGTTGTGCTTTACGTGTATAGTTGGGTTCTTTTAAAAGCATAAACCTTGATTTAGATCCATTCTGCGTCGTGCTGACAGCAGCTGCGTTATTAAAGTTCGTTAAACTGATTTTGCATATTTGTAGGCACTAACTGTAGTGGTAAAGTATATATAAACATGGTGCTAAGCTGTTACCGGAATATTTTTTCTCTCATTTTCTGTGGAGCTCAGACAGCCTAATGAAGAAAGAGGTCAGCGGCGTTATAAGACATGATTGAATCTAGAATCTTGGCCCTCGCGGAATCCCTTGTGGCATAGGGTAATAGTTCGGAAGGTTGATTTTAAGCTCCGAAAAAAACTTCTAGTGGGGGCATTCTCCCACTATTTCCCCTGCAGCATATGCTCAGAACCATCTATCAATAGTAGAGTAGATGTTGGGTTCTCTAAAATATTCAATCTGTCCAACACGTTGTGGGAAAATCAACAATACGATTATCTACAAGCTGTTGATATTATGCAGAAATTGTGCCAATCGAGATTTGCAAAATCTACATATATATCAATAGAATAGATTAACCAGATATAGATTATGAGTATGTTGAGAAGAAAAGAGTCAAACTATTGACATAACTTTATCAATTTTAATACTTTTCCTCATCCTTTGCAGACCGCAAGATAGCATCCAAGCTTCGTTCAATATCGTCGGCGGTCGTCGCCCAGGATGATACACTGATTCGCATGGGGCAACGTGTCCTTGCCATTTAGTTTCTCTGCACCAACAGGTTCCATCCGCCTGGACGCCCTGAAGCTTCAGCATCCTCGACTTTTGCAAGATCAGGGTTTATGTTTGATGACAGTCGATCATTTCAACAGATAGAGCTCGCCGATCTGCAACAGAGCAACCTTGATTTTGGAAATGTTTTCTAAGTCGTCCTTAAATTTTCGAGGATCGGCTTTTAAGTGATGCATGGGAATGGCCACGCTAGGATTGATGGAGGCAGCCGTCTTCAAGGCCTCACGTATATCCATCGTGTACATTCCGCCAATCGGAAGAAAAGCCATGTCCACCGCATGCAGTGTTTTCATCTCAGGTATATAATCGGTATCCCCCGAATGATA
>WOR8_10004506_pt1 | contig 19549 bp, 19 predicted proteins | sample DeeMarSeWOR38_10_FD_19890 | JGI IMG/M metagenome (IMG submission 19890)
TCTCGCATGATAACCAGCTCTTCATTATCCAGTTTAAACTCTGTGCCAGCGTATTTAGAATAAATAACCTTGTCTCCCTTCTTCACCTCCATGGTGATACGTTTGCCTTCTTCGGTCAACCTGCCCGGACCGACAGCGATAATTTTGCCTTCTTGGGGTTTCTCTTTGGCTGTATCTGGTAAAACTATTCCTCCTTTGCTTACTTCTTCCTTGGGCGTTGGTTTTATTACCACCCTATCTCCCAAAGGTTCAATTTTAGACATGTTTTCCTCCTTTTCTCGATTTATTTTAGCACTCTATCCATGAGATTGCTAACTTTCAATTATATCAAGAAAATTTGAAAATGCAAGTTTTTTCGTCGAAATTCTGTAAATTATTCTTGAAATCTTACACTTAATCGTGTATAGTTATGCGGAGATGGAGAGAAGAAAGCAGAAAAGGCAATGGAGCAAAGAAGAAATCAGGGCGCTGAGGAAACACCTGAAGTTAACTCAAGTGAAGCTAGCCCAGGAATTAGGTACACGGCAACAAACGATTAGTGAATGGGAAAAGGGGATGTACCGACCTCGCGGAGCTTCTGCGACCCTGCTAAACATAGTTGCAGAACGCAGTGGTTTTATTTACAAACCTACAGAGAATCATGGTGACAGGGATTTATGCAGAGGTTCCAAGCATTACGGAAACTACTACAAAATCTAGAAAATATATGTAAGTTAGCCAATATTTTTTATGCCATGATTACACGTAATCGGATAAAATTATCGGAAAAAGAAGTAGCTCTAATATGGGACCAATTAGTGGGAAAGGAGTTGGTCTCTACTGAAGGTGAGACGGTCAACGTAATCTATCCCGGGAGAAGTAATGGTGCAAACGGCCCGGATTTTCAGGATGCGGTCATTGTTGTTGAATCTCGTTTGACGAAAGGGGATGTGGAAGTTCACGTTGTATCCAGCGATTGGTATAGACATAGACATAATACTGATGCCGCATATAATAATGTCATTCTTCATGTTGTAATATGGCATGATTGTAGTTCAGTCACCTCACTGCAAAGTGACAAGATAGTGCCGGTGATATGTCTGGCTGAGCAGTTGCGCTACCAGGCTTATTTGCTGCCTAACACCGAATTCCTTGTTTTCGAATCTTGGACCACTTGGATATGCAGACTATAAAAAAGGTGTTCAATACTGCAGGCGTACAAAGGTTCAAAGAAAAGGTCAAGTATTTTCAAGCTCAGTTAAAGGAAGAAATGACTGGGCAGGTTCTTTTCCGAGGCGTCATGCGAGCTCTGGGTTATACCAGGAATACACGACCTTTTGAAGATCTTGCTGCCAGAATACCCCTCAATTACATAGAATGCAAGAAAGGCGTGGCTTTAAAGAAAGCTTTATCGTTGGGCACAGCTGGGTTATTGCCTTCACAAAGATGGCAAGGGAAGTTCACGGGGGAGGAAGAAGTAGAGGAATTGGAACAACTATGGCAGTCAACGAATAATAAAGCCCAAACCATGAAGCAAAGTGACTGGAGCTTCTCACACATATGTCCCAACAATTCCCCAGTCCGACGTATTATAGCCCTGAGCTACCTTCTTGAGCGTTATTCAGAAAAGAAACTGTTAGCAAGTGTATTGCAGCTAGTTGAGGAATCATCTCGACTTGGTGGACACTGCGTACTTGAGCGGGGCTTCAGTGTAGACTGTGATGGCTATTGGATGGACCATTTCGATTTTGATATCACACGTAAAACCAGAAAATCGGCCATTTTGGGAAATAGCAAAGTCAGTGAGATTGTAGTTAATGTTGTATTACCCTTTGCTTATTCGTGGGGAGAACTAACTGTGGATCCAAATCTAACAGAGAACGCTATAGAGCTTTACCGTAATTATCCCAAAATATCTGAGAATTGCTTGACATGTCATATGAAGGGACAGCTTGGTTTGGGGGATTCTTTTAATCTAACTGCGTGTCAAAAGCAAGGATTGATTCATATTTTCAGGAATTATTGTTGTGAAGGCAGATGTAAGCAGTGTCATCTTGTTACGTGAATAGGACCGTGGGATAGTGACAAACTTCCATAAACGAGTTATTATATAACCGGATATCAGTGAGCTATCGGGGAAGATGCGAGAGAAATGCTGATTCCTTGACACAATACTCCGAGGGAATGGTAGACGTTTCAGGGTTGTACCTCTTCACACTAAACTTCCGTGGCGAATTAACCTTCATTACATCGGTGAAATCTATCCAGCAATGTCACAATCTGAAATCATTTATTTTCAAATCTACAAAGGAGGTAATGAATGACTGACTTCGAAAAAATACTCGTGGAATGTATTGAATCGAGACAAGCATTCGAACGGATGGTCATCTTGAATGATGAGAGGACAGGGCTTGAAACTAGTATTGTTATGCACGATACTACACTGGGTCCGGCCTTGGGCGGAACTAGATGGTATCCCTTTTCCACGAGAACGGAAGCCCTTGTTGATAATCAGCGGTTAGCGAGGGATATGACATATAAACTTGCCCTGGCTGTGGGCGAGGACACTGAATTAGCACAAGCCGGTCTTACTTTCGGCGGTGGTAAGGCAGTGATTCGAGGTCGGCCGACACAAGACAAAAATAAAAGAAAAGAACAGCTACGAGCTTACGCAGCACTCATAAACAGCCTCGCAGGCGGATTCGTGACTTCGGTTGATGTAGGGACCTCTGTTGAAGATATGATAATAATGAAGGAGGTGACCAAATGGGTATCCGGGCTACCCAAAGAAATGGGAGGAAGTGGGGACCCTTCACCGGCAACTGCTCACGGAGTTGCCTGGGGAATGAGAGCCTGCCTGGAAATGGTGTATGACAATGCCTCTTTAAAGAACAGGACTATCGCCATTCAAGGCATTGCTGGAAAAGTTGGTAGCATCTTAGCCAGAGACTTAGCAAGCCAGGGAGCCATACTCATTGGCTCAGGAGGAGTAAATCAATCAGCCGCTCAGAAAATTGTTAAAGAATTAGGAGCCAAACTGGTTTCCCCGGATGAAATATATGAACAGCAATGTGATGTATTCGCGGCTTGCGCTCTGGGCGGGATACTTAATGACAATACCATCCCCAGACTAAAATGTCGTATCATTGCTGGGGGAGCGAATAATCAATTATGGGATCCTTTAAGACATTCAGCTATGCTGCAAGATAGGGGAATTTTACATGCACCTGCGTTCTGGATAAACGCCGGAGGAGTAATAAACGTTGCTCATGAACTCCATCCGAGAAAGTAACACCCTACTCTGTCGCTATCAGGTTGGCTGAAGATAGGATTCGAAGGGCCCGGAGAACCGGTTGTCCGACGACAAGCATATGATCGAGGACATATGTCATCAGCTATGCGAATACTATTTATATAGCCCGATGTCTTGTTACTTATGAAATATAACTTTATTTGGACAACAAATGGGCTGAAATAACGAACATAACTTATTTATATGGTACAAGCGAAACAAAGACATTTTAGTCGGAGATATATTCAATGGCAGTAAGCAGAACATTGACAAAGCGCCGGAGCCAATTTAGCATGCAGCCTCTAGCTAATTCCCCGTCTGATAGAACAGTGGAGAAACAACATATCTTCAATATTTCGAGACCAGGATACACATGCCAAAAGGAACTGTAGTAATTAATCGAGACCGGTGTAAGGGCTGTGGGCTGTGCCTCTCTTTCTGTCCAGAGGATGTACTGGCATATTCGGATGAGTATAACCAGAGTGGGTATAACGTTGTGTGTATGAAAGAACCTGAACGTTGCGTAGGATGTGCTTTTTGCGCCCAAACCTGTCCCGACGTAGCAATTGAAGTATATCGCGAGAAGAAAACACCGCAGAGGAAGTAATACCATAGATAAGGTACTGATAACAGGAAATGACGCCATGGCTCAGGCAGCTATTTGCGCCGGCTGCCGTGCCTACTTCGGCTATCCTATTACACCCCAGAACGAGATTCTTGAATATATGGCAACACATATGACCGCGGTGGGTGGGGCGTTCATCCAGGCGGAGAGCGAAGTGGCGGCGATCAACATGTGCTACGGAGCATCAGCAGCTGGTGTACGTACTATGACCTCGTCCTCCAGTCCAGGCATAAGTCTTAAGATGGAAGGGATATCCTATATAGCCGGTGCCGATTTACCATGTGTGATATTGTGCTCAGTCCTGCCACCATTACTGAGGCGGTCGAAATAGTAATGCTAGCCTTTGACTTAGCAGACAAATATCGAGTCCCGGTGATGATCTTGGCTGATGGTATGCTCGGTCACATGATGGAACCTGTTGTCCTTCCCGGACCCGTTGACCTTAACTCTCTACCGGGCAAGCCCTGGGCTATCACAGGTGCTAGGGATCGTAATCCAAATATGGTTACAAGTTACGCTATAGACCCCGGGGACCTGAACAAGATAGGCACCAAACGTCAGAGCCGATATCAACAAATAGAGGAGAAGGAAGTACGATACCGGGAAACCGAGACATCTGACGCTACAATTATCATAGTTGCCTATGGCACAATGGCTCGAATAGCCGGAACTGCAGTCAGAATGGCGAGGAGCCGGGGTATCAAACTCGGGATGGTGCAACCTATCACGCTGTGGCCCTTTCCGTACGATCAACTTAGGGCACTTTCGAGCCGGGTCGATACCATCCTAACGGTAGAGATGAGCGCAGGTCAGATGGTAGAGGATGTGCGCTTAGCAGTCGGTGACAGAGCAGAAACTCCGTTCTATGGTGAGCTCGGTGGATTAGTGCCTACGCCTAAAGAGATCTTGAGAGAGGTAAAGCGTAATGTCAGTTAATACGGACAACATGGTCAAGGTTTTCGAACGACCTCGGAGTCTGACGGAGGCTCAGTTCAGTTATTGCCCAGGTTGCCATCATGGACTGGTGACGCGAATCATCGCACACACCATAGACGAATTTGGCATACAAGACCGTGCCGTAGTAGTGGCTCCGGTTGGCTGTGCAGTAAATATGTACGAATGGTTTCGGTGTGATGGGATCCAGGCTGCCCATGGCCGAGCTAGTGCGGTCGCCACCGGGATCAAGCGAGTTAATTCGAACCTGATCGTCTTCACTTATCAGGGTGATGGTGACTTAGCTGCTATCGGCACAGCAGAATCAATCCATGCAGCCAATCGCGGTGAGAATATAACTGTAATTTTCATAAACAACCAGATCTATGGAATGACCGGAGGACAAATGGCGCCCACTACCCTTCTCGGGCAGCGGGCAACCAGTTGTCCTGACGGGAGAAATGCCCAGATCGCCGGATATCCACTTCGCTTCGCTGAAATGATTGCCCAGCTTGATGCCCCGGTCTATGTCACCCGCCAGGCGCTTTACGACCAGAAGCGAATCATGGCGACAACTCGGGCAATCAGAAAAGCTTTCAAATGTCAGATTGAGGACAGGGGATACTCTTTGGTGGAAATACTCACAACTTGCCCTACCAACTGGCGGATGACTCCGGTTGAGGCTAACAGCCATGTGATGAATGAAGTAATCCGGGCATTCCCGCTTGGTGACCTTGCGAACAGGTACTAGCATGGAAAAATCATTTGTATTTGCAGGCTTCGGCGGACAGGGAGTAATGCTAGCAGGGAAACTGCTGGCCCAGGCAGGTGTCGACCACGGATTAGAGGTAACCTGGCTTCCCTCCTACGGCCCAGAGATGAGAGGAGGGACGGCGAATTGCACGGTACTTCTTGCCATGAACCTCCCTTCTCTAGACAGGTTTGAGAAGACTGTGGCTGCGGCAGGCGTAATAGTGGTCAATTCCTCCCTTATCACTCGCCCGGTAGAACGCCACGATGTAAAGGCACTTTGCGTACCAGCAAATGACATTGCTGTATCACTGGGTAACCCTAAAGTTGCCAACATGGTAGTGCTTGGCGCAGTCGTAAAGGCTACGGGGGTAATCCCACTTGAACTGATAAAGGACGCTATAGTCAGGATGATCGGTCACAACATATATAGTGCTAAGCTCATATCAGTAAATGAACAAGCACTGAGTGCAGGATATGATACTACCTGAAGATGCACTCAGGAACAGAACTTCGATTTTTTAACGATGAGATAAACAGGAAATCTTGCCTCATCCTGAAGAAAGCAAGCTCTGAATCTCTCTAGTGTAAGCTGTTAAATTGACAAAAATCCATACGCCGGATTGGATTACTCGAGAAAGTAATGGATAATTACCGTCGCTGTCTTGAGAGAACCTCAGGTGCTGGCTTAAAAATCATCGACCCAACCGACAACCCTTGAGCCTGCATTTATTCTAGTGTCGGTAAACACTTTATTAGAAATTTGGCGGGATACGGGAGTCTCGTTACGGCTAACAACCGATTTTTGTCCATTTTTTATAGCCTCCTCTATTGCTGCTTCGATTGCCGCTGTAAGAGTCACTACTTCATCATGGAGTCTCTTTACTTCAGTCTCCAATTTTCTACTCCCTTGATTGTTTGTCAGCTTCAGTATAGAAATCTTAATAGAAGTTCTAGAGCATGTCTATGACCTGTAAGTCCTACATCTACCCATTGAACTCTCCTCTTATAGTCCAAAAGTACTAAACAAAAGCAGGAAAAATTACTGACTTACAAATGGAATGCATCTGATTGAAAAAAGTTGCAGTTCATAATGATCTTGATACTAGAAATAAGCGTAAACGGATCAACCAAGGCTGAGGCTGGGCACGACATCCAGGTCATATCCGCTCATCTTACCGGCCTGGAAACGATAATAGCCACAGGAAGCTACCATGGCAGCATTGTCCGTACACAAATGAGGAGAGGGAATAATGACTGGTATCGGCGAGTCGGCAAGGAAATGCTTCGTCAATGTCTTATTGGCTGCTACTCCACCACTAAGTAGGATATGTTCCACTTTCAATTGTTTTGCTGCTTCAATAGTTTTCGCGACCAGAACATCCACTACAGCCAACTGGAAGCTTGCCGCGACATCAGCAACTGAGACCTTTTCCCTATGAACAAGGTGCCATAAGGCAGTTTTCAAGCCGCTAAAACTGAAATCATATGTTTCTTTAAGCCAGGCTCGTGGGAGCGTTAGACAAGGCAATCCAGAGTGGGCTTCCCGTTCTATAGCAGGACCTCCAGGGTACCCTAGACCCAAGATTCTAGCTGCTTTATCAAATGCTTCCCCCGCAGCATCATCTAGGGTCCGCCCTAATTTCGTAAATTGTCCGTGTTCATCCATTAGTATTAGATCGCTGTGGCCACCGGAAACAATTAAGCAGAGACAGGGAAATTTCACACTACCGTTCTGGCTAGCTGGGGAAGAATCCAGCCAATTAGCATAGATATGTGCCTCAAGATGGTTAATCCCTATAACAGGTATTTTTTTGGACAATGCTATTGCCTTGGCTACGTTAACACCAACTAGAAGCGACCCAGCCAACCCAGGGCCGAAAGTTACAGCGATGCCGTCGACATCCTGCCAATATACTTCGGTCATCGCTTGGTTGATAACTGGGATAATGGTAAGAAGATGCTGTCTTGAAGCAACTTCCGGAACTACGCCACCATAGCGAGCGTGAATATCAATCTGGGATGCTACAACATTGGAGATAATTCTGCTGCCGTCCTCTACTACAGCAGCAGCGGTTTCATCACAAGAGGTTTCAATACCCAAAATTTTCATGGACTACCGTATGCTTGACTCTCCCGCCTTTCTAACAGCGTATTGTACTAGAGGTGGCGAAAGGAGCCCGAAAACTACGGTTGTAGTAGTTGCAAGTGTGATTATTGTTCCTCCCAGTTCGTAACCTGATAGCGCTTGAGCCGCCAGGAAGGCAAGACCCATAGCTACGCCCGCTTGGGGTAACATAGCGAAGCCAATATACTTCTTGATTTTCGGTTCAGATTTGGCTAAGACACCTCCCAAGCTGCACCCTGTTATCTTTCCAATACTTCTTCCGACACAGTATACAATTATTAACGGCCACATGAGGTGAAAAAGTGAGAAGTCCATGTTCATACCGATGGCAGCGAAAAACAAAACAAATATCGGCGTCATAATGTTGTCCACTAATTCATTTGAGCGGTTACCGACTTGGACGTTGAGGTTGATCACTGCGGTTCCCAAAGCCATACATGTGAGCATAGCAGACACTTCAATCATTTCTGCTAGACCCCAACAGAGAATGGCAACGGCCAGAGAAATAACGAAAATATTGTCAGAAGTAAGATGCATTTTCTTAGTAACGTAGGAAAGCAGAGTTCCAATTGCCCCACCAAGTCCCAGCCCACCAAAAATTTCCCATAACGGATAACCAAAGATAAATGAAGCGCTTGTTTCCGCCCCTAACAGCATCTTTGTAAGCGCAATCCCTACCGCATAAACAACTATAACAACTGCATCGTCCAGCCCTACAAGAGCAATAGTCATGTCGCTAAGGCTTCCTTTCGCTCTTAGATCTCTTAAAACTGCTATTGTTCCTGCGGGATCGGTTGCACCGGCAAGTGATCCCAAGATTATGGAAAGCGGTAGGTTCTTCGTCAGTAAATACACGAAACCACATGTAGCAACAACGGTCATAACGACTTGCACGATCAGTATGATGACCATCTGCTTACCCATCCTTTTTAGGAAAGCAAAAGAGAAGCTCAAACCGACCATATAGGCAATGAGCGCAAGCGATGTCTCGGTGATGATGACACTAAATTGTTCAGGCAGAGTAAAATCCGGATGTTTTACAATTAGTCCAATGATAATACCCGCCAGAATATATGCTAGAACTTCAGTTAATCTTAACCTGCGTAGTATCTTTCCGAGTATAAATCCAAGTATGAGAATTAAGGCGACAAGGACATAGATATTCATATCATGTTCATAAACCTAGATCTGAGCTTTTTTAGCAAACGCTGGATTGTTACTTCTCCCAAGAGTCTTTTATTTTCATCAGCAACTGCTAATCTACGGATATCGAAGGAGGATAACTTCTTCAAAACGTCAGCTACAGTTTCCTCCGGCGAACACACAACAGGATTATGAGTCATGATATCCTGGACAACACTTTCTTTATGCAATATGTGATCCTTAGAAACTCCGAGTATGCGTACTTTTTTTTGCCCAGGAGGAATAATGGAACGCAGCATATCGTGTTCAGTTACTACGCCAACCACTTTCATTTCATCGGTATTGTTAACCACCCAAGCATGTGCCCTAACGGAAAGCTTCTTGAGGAACACGGCCCAACCCGCGTTCTCTTCTATATATGGGGTTTTATGCAGGGGTATCATTATCTCTCTTGTTTCTATCCTGTAAAATTCTTCCATAGCGTCCTTTCAAAAACCAACCCGTCTGGATTTGACCATAAGCTTGCGGTAAAGTTTAATCATGTACTTATGTTAGTATTCTAGAAGAGGAGGAAAGTTTAAGCAAGTGGTAATAACTTGCCCAGCTCTATTCGTTGTGTTAACGTAATCTGTAATTTTTTTAATTTTGGTATGACTTCTATTATTCTTGCCGGCGGTAAAAGTTCAAGGCTTGGTCGGAACAAGGCGCTTCAGGTTATCGGTGGCAAAAGTCTTATCCAGCGGGTGATTGATCGCCTTGCTATACTCAGTACAGAAATAATTATAGTGACTGCCGATGGTGAAGCAATTCCCTGCTACTCGACTGTAGAAATAAAGACTGTCGCCGACATTTATCCTGAAAAAGGTCCGCTGGTGGGCATTTTCTCAGGTTTACTATCGTCGTCCGATCCGCATGCTATAGCCGTTGGCTGTGACACACCGTTTCTAAGTGTCAGCTTAATAAAATACATGGCTCAAATATGCTCCGTGTACGATGTTGTTGTTCCCAGGATAAGGAATAAATTGGAGCCCCTATGCGCAGTGTATTCCAAGAATTGTTCAAGTCACATCCAAAGATTGCTGGAACAAAATGAACTAAGGATTGATAGACTTTTTAGCATGGTAAAGGTTAAGTATGTTGAAGAGGACGAGATCAATAGATTTGACCCCGAGCACTTAAGCTTTTTTAACATAAATGACCAAACTGACCTGGACAGGGCAATAAAGCTGGCAGCTAAGGAAGGATGGGGGGGAGAAGTGGAGCACTGACGCTACCACTTCTCCTGGGATAGTCGCAGCATGAGCCAAGTCTTAAGGCGCTCATCCAGCTTGCCCAGCCATGCTTCTATCTTACGTATATCTCCACTCATTAACGCAGCCTTCTCCTCCACCGTCAGTTTGTAATCTTTCAAAGCCTCAGCAGGATTTTCCGCCAATCGAGCCAAGAAGGCATTATCCTGGGCAGCTCTATCAAGCACAGCTAAGACGGCGTTTACTGCCGAGACCTTGTACTCCGGAATCTTGGCTAGCGGGTCAAGAGCATCATTTGTGAGAATATTTGCTGCTGCTTCACGCCAGTGAAATGGCATAAAAACAAGTCCAGGAGGTAAGCTTTCTGTAATGTGGACCGGGGCTTCTAACTTACCCCTTTTTGAAGCAAGCACTATCAAATCGTGCTCTACAAGACCGAGTTTTGCCGCATCACCGGGGTGCATTTCGACAACTCCATCGGGACGAAGTTCAGTGAGTACTCTTGAGCGCCGACTCATTGTGCCGGTATGCCAGTGTTCCAGCACTCGCCCAGTAGTGAGAATGAAAGGGTAGTTTTCAGATATCGATTCTGCTGGTGGAATATAGCCTACAGCATGGAATTTACCCAGCCCCCGTGTAAAGCCATTTTGGTAAAGGAAGCTGGTTCCTGGGTGTGAGGTATCTGGGCAGGGCCATAGTAGACCGTCGTAGTTGAGACGGTCGAAATAGACACCACCATAAATGGGCGTCAGGGACGCAATTTCTTCCATAATCTGGCTAGCACTCTGATAGTTGAAAGGATGCCCCATCTTCTCTGCCAGTGTTGAGATAATTTCCCAATCAGGTTTTGCCTTACCAGGTGGCAGGACAGCTTGCCTTACTCTTTGAATTCGTCTCTCAGTATTAGTAAAAGTACCGTCCTTTTCTGCAAATGCAGCTGCTGGGAAAACAACATCAGCTAGCCAAGCTGTCTCGGAGAGAAAGATATCCTGAACTACCAAAAATTCAATTTTTCCTAACGCTTGCTTCATATGTTCTAGGTGAGGCTCACTTAGCATGGGATTCTCACCCATGACAGCGAGTCCTTTGATGTCTCCCTTAAGTATAGCATTAGCTATCTCAGTAATTACTAACCCGGGACGGTCGTTCAATTCGCATCCCCAAGCAGTTTCAAATTTGATTCTAACAGCGGGGTCGTCAACCCTTTGATAGCCGGGATAGACGTTAGGCAGCGCTCCTATATCACAAGCGCCCTGGACATTGTTCTGACCCCTAAGAGGGCTGAAGCCCGTGCCCTCCCTGCCAATATTGCCAGTAAGCAGCAGTAAGTTTGCGACACATTTGACATTATCGGTGCCGGTGGTATGCTGAGTTATTCCCATACCATACAGTATGCAGGCGCTTTTTACTTCACCAAACAATTTGGCAGCTGCCTCTATATCAGTTTGGGGAACTCCGGTTATCGCCTCAACTACTTCAGGAGTATACTCTTCTACAAGCTTCTGCATATCCTCAAAACCTTCAGTACGTTCTTGGACAAATGCCTTATTTTCAAGTCCATCTCTGATAATAACGTGCATCAGCCCGTTGATAAGAGCAACATCTGTTCCTGGCTTGTGGTGAAGTTTGGCAGTAGCGTATTGGTTCAGTTCTGTAGAGCGTGGGTCAGCTACGATAAGCTTAACGCCGTCAAATTTGACTCTTCTCTTGACTATTGAGCCGATAACAGGATGGCAGTCGGTAGTGTTAGAGCCGATAACAAAAAAGAGCTCGGTTTTAGCAAAATCATCATAAGAATTGCTCATTGCTCCTTGCCCAAAAGCAGCAATCCCCCCGACAACAGTAGAGGCGTGACATAGTCGGGCGCAATGGTCAATATTATTAGTACCTATCACAGCACGAATAAACTTCTGCATAGCGTAGTTATCTTCATTTGTGCACTTCGCTGAGCTTATAGCCGCTATGCTATCTGGCCCGTAATCTTGCTTGAGTTCAAGGAGTTTATTGGCCACCTGTTCAAGAGCCTCATCCCAGCTAGCCTCACGAAAGATCTCCTGCACTTTCCCGTTGTGACCTGCTTGTCGGGAAACGCCTGGCAGGCGGATAAGCGGTGTTTTTAATCTTTCTGGATGACTAATGAAATCATATCCCCAGCGCCCTTTAACGCACAGACTGCCCTTGTTAGCAGGACCTTCTTGGTCACCTCGTACGGAAGCAATCTTATTGTCGCGAATGCCTAAGTAGATGGAACAGCCTACTCCACAGTAGGGGCAAATGGTTTTGACCTCTTTCGAAGGTAGCTTCTCCCATTTTGGCACCAATGCTCCTGTGGGACATCGGGCAACACATTCCCCGCAGGATTTGCAGATGGATTCGACGATCGGTTTGTCACCGAATGTAGCTACCTTTGCTGAGTTGCCTCGGAAAGCTAAATCAATAGCACCAACGACAACTATTTCATGGCAAGCCCGCACGCATTTGCCACAAAGGATGCACTTGTTTGGATCACGGATGAATGCCGGATGGCTTTCATCCACAGGAAGCACTTGAGTGCCCTTTATAAGGCGATCAATAGGCTCCCGTTCTATGCCTAAATATCGGGCAATTTTAAGCAATTCACAGTCCTGGTTTTTGGCACAAGTAAAGCAGTCACCGTGGTGATTAGCGATGATAAGTTCCATGGTGACACGACGTGACCGATTTACACGTTCTGTCTCAGTGTGGATTACCATTCCATCAGTCGCTGGTGTAGTACACGAGCTTACTAGGCCCCGCATACCCTCAATCTCAACCACGCACAGGCGGCAACCGCCATAGGGCTTGAGGTCAGCGTCATAGCATAATGTGGGAATGTAGATGCCAGCATCCAATGCGGCTTCAAGCACAGTAAGGCCCTGTTTGGCTTCTACTCCCTGTCCGTTGATAGTCAGCCTGATCTTGGCTATACTCTTTTCCTCAATCTCGGTTGTAGTGATTGTACTCATTCTAGCTCCTTCCTTTATATGCTGTACTCAAGCTTCAGAAGCCACAGGGATAGGCTTCTCAGGACTATCCGAAGGCTTCCCCGTAACTTTGACCACCGCACTGAACTTGGATGGGCAAATATCTAAGCAGCTCCCACATTTAATGCACTTATGCTGATCAATGACGTGCACCGCTCGTTTGCTGCCTTCAATTGCCTGGACAGGGCAATTCCTGGCACAAATCATACATCCCTCACATTTATCAGGGAGGATATAGTAAGATATTAGAGCTTGGCAATGGAGTGCGGGGCAGCATTTTTTAGATATGTGCTTTTCATACTCGTCCCGAAAGTAACGAATGCTGGTAAGTACTGGATTAGGGGCTGTCTGCCCCAAGCCGCAGAGCGAATTATCTTTTACCGATTCAGCCAATTCCTGCAGCAATTCAATGTCTCCAAGTCTACCTCGCCCATTGGTGATATTGTCTAATATATCCAGCATTTGTTTAGTACCCCAACGACACGGTATGCACTTCCCACAGGATTCAGCTTGGGTAAAGGTGAGGAAGAACTTCGTCATATCAACCATACAAGTATCCTCATCAATAATCACCATCCCACCTGAGCCCATAATTGACCCTGCTTGGGCTAGAGATTCGTAATCAACCGGCAGGTCTATCAAATCCTCGGGTATGAAACCACCGGACGGACCGCCAGTTTGCACTGCCTTCAGGCGTTTGCCTTCAGGAACACCACCTCCTATATCATATACAATCTCGCGCAAGCTAATCCCCATTGGGACTTCTATAAGCCCAGTGCGAACAATTTTACCGGCCAAAGAAAAGTTCTTAGTGCCCTTGCTTTTTTCCGTACCGTAGCTGGCGTACCATTCGGCACCTTTCGGGAAGATAGCCGAGATATTGCTCCAAGTCTCTACATTATTAATACTTGTTGGTTTTCCCCATAAGCCAGACTGGGCAGGGAAAGGGGGGCGGGAGTGGGGCATCCCACGACTGCCTTCTATAGAAGCCAGCAATGCTGTCTCCTCACCACAGACAAAAGCCCCAGCCCCTTCTTTAATCTTGATATTGAATCTGAAACCAGAGCCCATAATATCGTTGCCTAGCAAACCGTATTTCTCCATTTGCCTAATAGCAATCCGTAACCTTTGGATCGCAAGTGGATACTCAGCGCGGATGTAGACATATCCTTCAGTCGCACCGATAGCATAAGCACCGATGAGTATCCCCTCTAGTACAGCATGTGGGTCACCTTCAAGGAGTGCTCGATCCATGAATGCCCCGGGGTCTCCCTCGTCGGCATTGCATATGACATATTTGATATCGCCGGCGACATCGTGACAGAACTGCCATTTGACTCCGGTTGGAAATCCGGCACCCCCACGGCCCCTAAGCCCCGATTTCTTTATCTCATCAATCACTTCTTGTGGATTCATTCTCAGCGCTTTAGCCAATCCTTCATAGCCACCGCTGGCAATATAGTGGTTAATGTTTTCTGGATTGATGTTTCCACAATTGCGCAAGGAGATTCGGACTTGGGGTTTGAGCACGGGTAAGGTAAAGAGATTGGGAATACCATCCAGTGTCCCTTCGCCGCGTATACCCAGGGCTAACTCAGAACGAGGATTGCCGTTAATTAGATAATCCTTGATGATTTCAGGTATGGTTTCGGGAGCCAGATTGCCGTAGAAGACACTAGGCATGCCGGGTTTCATTATTTCAATCATGGGCTCTGCATAACAGAGACCAATACAACCGACCGGAGAGACATCAGCCTTAATATTCTGCTCGGCTAACTCATGATTAAGAACATCAAGTATATCTTCAGCACCAGCTGCTCGTCCACAAGTTCCCATACCAATTAAAATGCGAATATTGTCGCTTTGCTGCATTAATTTCCATTGCAGTTCAGCTTGACCTTTGATTTCTTCGAAATTCACTGGGCCTCCTTGTTCAATATCTCCCCTATCTTTTTCGCCGTCATCTTCCCATATACCTTATTGTTAATAACTACAACTGGTGCTAGTGCACAAGAACCAAAACAAGCTGTCGTCTCTAGCGAATACTCCAGATCCGGCGTAGTTTCACCTACACTAATGCCTAATTGTTTTTGTATTTCACCAAGGATTTGTGCGCTACCACGTACATGACAAGCAGTGCCCCGGCATACTCTGATGATATTTCTCCCTGTCGGTATAAGTTTGAATTGAGCATAGAATGTGCCCACGCCAAAGACACTGCTTTCCGGTAAATTAAGAAACTTAGCTATCTTTTTCATAGCTAGCTCAGGAAGGTAGCCAAACACCTGTTGGACTTGTTGTAAGATAGGGATAAGCTCATCTTCCCGCCCTCTATAAGAAGATAGAATTTCCTCCAGTCGGTCATCGACAGTGGTCTCTTGCTCTGATAAAAGCCCCCGAGTGTCCTGCGTTACTGTAAGATTTTCCATTATGTGCCTCACTGCTTACCATTTCTCTTGAGACAGCCGACACCACAGCCAGGTAGTCAACTCTACATCTAGCTTACCTACCCATGATTCTATTTTCTTGATATCTCCACTAGCTAAGGCGGCTCTTTCCTCGGTGCTCAAAGAGTAGTACTCCTTGAGAGCTTCGTAAGGATCGTCAGCTAATCGCGCCAGGAATTCCGATTCGTTAGCTGCTCTTTTTAAGACAGCGAGCACCTCTTCTATACCTAGCACTACCTGTGCTGCAACTTCTTCTTCTGTTACTGATAGTTCTGTAGTCATTTCTAAATCTCCTCCTTTTGTTTCAGAGTAAATTTACCAGTCACTTCTACGCCTGTCATCGTCCATAGGTTATAATTTGTAGTAGTGCTTTCGTTGTGTACAAAAGGGCAATCGGCTTGCCCAAATGTGCACATAGGCTTATAATTACTTAGGAAGCTAAGGATTTGGGGACAAAAGAAAAAATAACAGTCTTGATTGCCGACGATCACCCTTTAGTGCGTGAAGCACTTCGTCAAGCACTGGACAATGAGAACGACATGGAGATTGTGGCTGAGGCTGCTGAGGGTGAGGAGGCTGTCAAGCTTGCTTCGGAGTTGAAGCCGGATGTAGCGGTGATGGACATTATTATGCCCAAACTCAATGGAATTGAAGCTACCAGAAAGATCAAAGAGATTGCTCCTGACATAGCAATTTTAATCCTCACTGCTTATGATGATGATGAGTATGTATTGGGACTACTTGATGCTGGGGCGGCCGGCTATCTTCTGAAGAGTGCTAGGGGGCGTGATTTGGTTGGGGCTATTCGAGCTATAAGATCAGGTGAATCCGTGCTTCATCCCAAAATTATAGCCAAGTTGTTGAAGCGGGCTACAATAACGCCAGCCGGGGAGCATAAAGCATCGGATCTACTTACTGAGCGCGAATCAGAGATACTTAGTTTGGTCACATCTGGAATGAGCAATAAAGAGATAGCCGAGAAATTGATTCTAAGCCAGCGTACCATCAAAGCTCACCTGACTAATATCTTCAATAAACTGAATGTCGCTTCACGAAGCGAGGCAATAGTCAAAGGATTGCAATGGGGATTAGTTACCTTAGAAAACACCGGGAACAGGTCCCGGGGTTAAGAAACCCTCACCTCTGGATTATAATCATCCTATTCGTTTTCCTGACCATATCTCATCTTACCCAACTCCTGTCTCAAGTACCTTTCTTGAGCGAAATTTCTCTTCCTGCTGTCTTACAGATTTCGCGACACAGTTTGGAGCGCCTTCTTTATCTCTTGTTAATATTGTATGCAGGCTGGGCATTGGGAATCGTCTGGAGCGCCATAGTATGGCTGTCGAGCGCTGGGGCAATGCTGGTTCGCGCATTCCTCATTTCTATCGACATTAGAGATGTGCTCCTAGAGAGTATGGCTATCCTTGTTATTGGCGCTTTGGCAATCACGATTATGGTAGCCTACCGTCAGAATAAACGGCAGCGAGAGAAGCTCAGAAGAACTGTCCAGGATATGAAATTGGTACGGCGGAATTATGAAGAGTTATTTACGAACGCCAGTGATGCTATCTGGATACATGATCTAGATGGTAATATCACGTTAGCTAACAAGGCTTGTGAGAAACTCACCAGTTATTCGCTTTCGGAGTTAATTGGTATGAATATCCGGGAGTTCCTCAACCCAGAGGCAATGACTCTGGCAAGACAGGTGAAAGACAGGCTGTTGAGAGGCGAAGCTATGGAACAGCGTTATGAGCAAAGGTTAATCAAGAAAGATGGGTCTGAAGCAATCATGCAGTTGGCCACACGCGTTATATTTAGCGATGGCAAACCTAAGTCTTTCCAGAATATGGCCCGTGACATAACCGAAGAGAGGAAGTTACAGCACAATCTGCAATTCTACCTCAGGCAAGTTCTACAAGCTCAGGAAGAAGAACGTAAGCGTCTTGCCCGAGAACTCCATGATGATACATCTCAGCAAATTCTACTATTAACACATGGAGTAGATAACATTGCCTCGAAAGCTGATCACTATATACCCAAGGAATTAAGAAGTGAATTGGAGAAGCTATATGAACTATCTAGGCAAACGTACCGAGGAGTTAAACGCTATGCCCAGGCTCTAAGGCCGGGAATCCTGGATGATCTAGGCTTGGTGGCAGCTATCAAATGGTTGGCTGAGGAAATACAGGAACTTAGCGGGATTGGAATTGAGGTTAGAATTGGTGCTATTCCATCACTAGCTCCAGAAACACAATTAGTTTTATTCCGAATTATTCAAGAAGCCCTAAATAATATCCACCGGCACTCCGGCGCATCTGAAGCCAGCATCATAGTTGAGTGCCAGCGAACTGAAATTGAGGTGACTATTAGCGATAACGGCAGGGGTTTTCAGCTTCCGCGACAGCTAAGTGAGTTTGCTGGTCAGGGTAAGTTGGGGCTTACAGGAATGTCGGAACGAGCCCAATTAATAGGTGGGGAACTTGAAGTTAGTTCCCAAATGGGTAAAGGTACGACAATAATGGTCAAAGCACCAATACGGCTTTATAATCACTGAGACATTTAGAGGATAACCAAGGAAGTCACTTACCTTTCTTGGGTTTGAGGCTTTAATCCTACATAATCTACTTCTTGTAAGGCAATTAGAGTTTTTCCACTTTAACTGCGGAGACCTTGAGCTCAGGAATTTTGGATACTGGGTCGAGCTTAGGATTGGTAAGGATATTGGCAGCACTTTCAGCGAAATGGAAAGTCATAAATACCACTCCTGGCGGTAATGCTTCAGTGACCTCAGCTTTAGTGATAACTTCGCCGCGACGAGAGCTGACTTTTACTTTATCACCTTGGGCTATACCGAGTTTTGAAGCATCATCGTGGCAAATCTCCACCGTGCCTTCAGGTTCTATAGTATTAAGACCGGTTACCTTGCGGGTCATCGTCCCGGTATGGAAGTGATACAAGCTGCGCCCCGTTGTCAGAATAAGAGGATAATTCTCATCTGGCATCTCTCCTGAAGGAATATATTCTAACGGGATAAATCTGCCTTTGCCCCTACTGAAAATCTTTGTGTGTAATATTGGCGTACCGGGATGATCATCGGTAGGGCAAGGCCACTGGATTCCGCCTTTCTCTAACCTTTGATAACTCATGCCACCGTAGCTCGGAGTAAGACTACGGATTTCCTCCATTATGTCAAAGGGATGGCTGTAGTTGAAGCCCTTAGCCCCTAACCTTTCAGCTATCTGGCAAACTATCCACCAATCTGGTTTGGAATCACCGATTGGCTCAATAGCTTTCCTTACTCGTTGTACGCGGCGCTCGGTATTGGTAAAGGTGCCGTCCTTCTCAGCAAAGCTTGCCGCTGGTAGGACAACATGGGCAAGTTTTGCTGTCTCAGAAAGGAATATATCCTGAGCGACAAAGAAATCAAGCCGAGACAGTGCTTCGCGGACATGCTGGGAATCTGGATCGCTTAATACTGGGTTTTCTCCAATTAGATACAAGGCCTTGATTTTGTGCTGATAGGCCGCTTCAAGAATTTCGACCAGGGTCAATCCCGGAGATGAGGGTAATCCACACCCCCAAGCAGATTCGAATTTCTCCCTGATAGTTGGATCGCTTACTGCTTGATAACCAGGGTAGACGTTAGGTAAAGAGCCCATATCGCAAGCGCCCTGAACATTATTCTGACCCCTGAGAGGATTGACCCCACTTGATGGCTTACCCACGTTCCCAGTAAGCATTGCTAAGTTGGCAGTAGCCAGTACATTGTCGGTGCCGTGGGAATGCTGGGTAATGCCCATCGTGTAGAAGAGAATAGTAGCTGGTTTACTAGTAGCGTAGATGCGGGCTGCCTCTGCTATATCTTTCGAGGGTACTCCTGTAATCTGTTCCACAAAATCGAGGTCGAAGTTTGAAAGTGAATCCTTAAAGACATCGAAATCCTGACAGCGTTGCTCTATGAAGGACGAATCAAGCAGATTCTCATCCACTATAA
>WOR8_10002176_pt1 | contig 19545 bp, 18 predicted proteins | sample DeeMarSeWOR38_10_FD_19890 | JGI IMG/M metagenome (IMG submission 19890)
GATTTGCCGAGTATCCAGTGGATATGAAAAACGTCGATGTTATCCCAGATCTTTATCTTGGAAAGCTTCCATGTAACAATGTTGCAGAGGTAAAAGTCGTTGTTGATAAAATAATAAATTACAAGGCGCACAATAAAATGACAAAGAAAATATTACAAATTGGAGCAGACTCACTACCAGGTGACTCAACATATGAAGGTGAATATGCAAATGAAAAAGTTATGGAGAATCTTTTAGGCTATAGTCCAATACGTCTATGGGGAACAAATGGAAAAATATCAAAATCAAACATAGCCAAGGGCTTTAAAAGCAGTGTAGATTTCGTTGACATTTCAGGACATGGCAGTTATGCTAGTTGGGCTACACATCCACCAGATGATGCTAGTAAATGGATACCAGCCAAAACTCTTATCTCCCCATATAATGGATTTGTATATTCTGATTATGATATCTATAATATCAATAACAAAGCTAAACTTCCCGTTGTTGTTTTTACTGCTTGTTCAAATAATAAATACACTTTATCATCTACATGTATAGGTTGGAAAACAGTAAGTCACAAAGACGGTGGTGGAATTGCATGCTTTGCTGAATCAGGGATAGGACATGGTCCTGGTGGAACATTATTTGTAACTTGTTGCATTGGTTGGATGGAAGTTAAAATATTTGATGAACTTTACAATACAAAGATTATAGGCCAATCCTGGGCTAACAGTGTAACTGATTATCATAATACTTTTGATCCAGGTTTAGATAGGTCAGATTTTAAAACAATGCTTGAGTTCTCGATGTTTGCAGATCCTACTCTGGTAATTGAAGATGGTGATGATCCGAAAAACTTACCTGCAGCTAAAACAGTTATTAATGGACTGCTAGAAAGAATCCTAGAATTTGTACCATTGCTAAAATCATTTATTCAAAGATTAGGAATATAATTAAATTATTCCTATCATTATTTCTTTTTTATTCTACTTTTATAGTACTAATCCCCTCTTCGTTTTCAGTAACAAAGATAATATTTTCCATATCGTTTTTAACATCATCAACATGTGTAATTAAAAATATCTGTCTAAATTTTGATGAGAGACCATTAAGTGCCTTCATTATATTTTGCCTTCTGAACATATCCTGCGAGCCAAAGATTTCATCAAGAATTATGAAGTTAAAAACACCACCAGCTCTTTCGGTAATAACCTCTGATATTGCTAAACGTAGACAAAGGTTAGCCAAATCCTCTTCGCCTCCGGAAAAACGTTGGATTCCATAATAAACTCCATTGTCAAAAACCAAAAGATTATAATTCTCATCTAGCTCAAGTTCGCGATATTTACCATCCGTTAGTTTGTCAAAAAAATCAGATGAGTACGACGAAAGTGTAGGTCTAATCCTTGAAATCAAATTTGTCCTAAAATTAGACATAACCTCTGATAGCATCCCTAGATGTTGAACAACAATTTTTTCTTCTTTGATTTTAATTTTACTATCTTCTAACTCAGAAATTTTTTCCTTTAAATTTTGGATTTTTTGAGAAATTAACTTTCTATCACTTTCTTTTCTTTCAATAGCTATTTTCAATGAATTAACTTCATCCTTTTTACTATCACGCTCTTCAAGAGCACTTTTAAATAATTTGAAAAATTCATCAACTTGTTTAGTAACAAGCATAAATTCCTTTTTATCAAAGGTTATAGGCTTTAAAACATTGAACCTTTTTTCTTTATTTTTTAACTCAATTGTTTCTTTATCAATTTCTGTATTTATATTTTGGATGGTTGTCTTTATTTTTTCTTTTTCCCTTATCTGAACCTGCAAATAATTCTTCTTTTTTTGAAAAGCTTGCTCTTCTCTAGAAAACCTTTCTTTTTCTTTTTTTAGGTCTTTGATTTGATTAATCAATAATTCTATCTCTTTTTCTTTTTTTAAAATATCAGCATCGTAGTTCTCTATTAGGTTCTTATATTGATCCGCAAGAACTCTTTCACAAGTAGGGCACTTTGCATTAGGACCGATTTGTTCGATCTTTTGTTTTTTTAATGAAAAATCTTTAATATCATTATTAAGTCTATCAACTATTGTTTTCTTTTGCTCTATTTTTTTTATTAACTCCTCGATTTTATTTTTCAATTCATTGATTCTTTTTTCAGATGCAATAATATCAGAATCAACTTTTATGAATTTATCAAAATTCTTTTTTTGTTGGTCTATTAATTTTTTTCTTTCAGAAATTTTATTATTTAGTTCTTTCAGTTCTTCAGATATCTTTTCCTTTTCTTCAAATTGAATTTTTTTTTCTGAAAGTTCTTCTTTTTTATTATTTATTTTTTCGAAATTGTCTTTTGTTTTTATACAGTTTTTTTCTAAAATAACAAGTTGTTTACTTATCGATGATAATTCTTCTTTTGATTTTTTAATCAAACCTTCATTTTCCTTTTTTTCTCTATCAAATTTATTTATTTCTTCTTTGTAAACCTCGATTTTATCTTTTCCATTTTTATCTGTAAGATCTTGACTTATTTTTTCAATAAAATTCTCTTTTTCCCTTTTATCTGATTTAATTTCCTTAATTACTTCATCAAGTGAATCAATACCAAGCATCCTTAAAATCAAAGGTCTTCTTTCACTAGAAACCATAGTTGATAATGTATTAAGTTCCTTTTGTTTTGCAAAAATACTTGTAAAAAATGATTTGAAATCCATGCTGAGTTTCTTTTGTATATATTTGCTTACGATATCAGCACCAGTTGCGGCAATTTTCCCATTAACTGTAACAGTCGCAGAGGTTGTAAGGCTTTTACCTGACATCTCCCTAACAATTCTATAGGTATCCCCCTCAAAAACAAAATCAAGCTCTACTCGGCAGGACTCAGAAGATATAACATTGATCCTTCTAATCTCATCAACCGAAGTTCTTGCTGCAACAGATCCATATAAAACCCATGCTATTGCTTCAAAAATTGTTGATTTACCTGCACCATTTAGTCCTATTACACCTGTTACTCCATCAGGAAACTCAAGGGTTGCATTTTTAAATTTTCGAAAGTTTTTTAGTGTTAATGTCTTTAGAATCATTTTCCTTCTTCTCTCGCCTCAATTTTTTCAATATAACAAATTCCAAGTTCCAAAATTGTATCTCTTTCCTTAAAATCCTGGCTTTCAATAAACCGTTTGAATTCATTTGTGAGAGCATCAATTTTTGATGTTGAGGATTTTTCAGAATCCCCTTCTTTTTTTACATTTGCCTTAATTTCATAATGAACTGCTTTTGAGCTTAACTTTCTGATTTCACCAAAATCAATTCCTCTATAGATATGAGAAGGAATATCGTCAAGAGTAACCCGAAATGTTTTATCATTTGGTTTTATTTCTTGCACAATTTTTTTTATCTTTGCCATTACTTCATCAAGTTTTAAATTTGTACATTTTATAGGTTTTATATCCTTCATCTCTCTAATTTTTAGATCGATAAATTTAATGTCTAGATTACCATTAATAAAATTTAATTCGATAAATCCTTTTTTATCTGAAGCATCTGTGAATGAGAACTTCTCAGTTGAGCCGGAATAATATGCATTATCTGCTAACTTTGTATATTTATGATAATGGCCAAGTGCGATATAATTAAAATTTTTTGAAAGAACATTCACTGGAATAATTAGTTCATTGAACTCGTTCATACTAAATTCTTTAATACCTGATATTGCACCATGTGAAACAAAAATATTGTAATCAGAAGATTTTTTTGGTTTTAGTTTTTTAATTTCATCTTCAAATTGTTTTTTTAATTCACATTGGGGCATGGCGTGAATTGAAATATTTTTATCTTTAATTTGAAAATCAAAAATTTCATATTTTGTCTTATAGACCGGATAAACATTTTCAATATGATCAAAAATTGAAAAGATATGACCTGTTTCCTTTAACTTCGGGTGTTCATGATTACCAGCAATTATAATTATAGGTATCTTTTTTTTTGATAACCGAAGTATTTGCTCGATTGCAAAAGTAATAGCACGATTATTTGGTCTAACTGAATCAAATAAATCTCCACCATGAATTATCAAATCCGGTTTTGATTTTATTGCATAATCAATAAATTGATCAAATGCATCGTAAGTATCAATCTCACGCTGATTTATACCATCTGGAGTTGCCTTACGGTAGGCAGAATAGCCAAGATGTGTATCAGAAACATGTAATATTTTCATTTTATCTTCTACGAAGCTTTAGAGAAATAATATCACAAACAAGAGTTATTGGATCAAGTGTTGGCGCTATTGGAGGAGCATAAGCTGTTTCAAGTTTTTTGAATTTTTCAATATCCAATCCTCCTAAAATTGCAGTAGCAAAAGCATTTATTCTCTGTGCAGCATTTTCACCAACTGCTTGAGCTCCTAATATTTTGCCATTTTTATCTGAAAAAGCTTTTATTGTAATTTGTTTACCACCAGGGTAATAATCTGGTAATGATGAGCCAGTGAACTTACCATAAATGAGTTTTTCATTATAGATACCAACCGAAGCGATTTCTATTTCAAAAAACTTTGATGTACAAGTTTGTAATACGCCATCAAGAAGAGAATATTTACCACCTGCAGCATTTATTCCTGCAGAGATTCCCTGTCTTACTGCAATACTACCAAGTCCAATTGAAACAGGATTTTTTGTTACAAAATTCTTAAATTCAGTACAATCTCCAATTGCATATATATCCTTTATAGATGTCTCACATTTTTCATTAACAACAATATAGCCTTTATTACTTAGTTTACATCCAATATCCTTTGCTAAGGATGATTCAGGATTTAATCCAGTTGCAATAATCATTAAATCTGTGTCTATTACTTTTTCCGTACCTGTTTTATTGTCTTTTATAAATACCTTTTTGATTTTACCGGATTTGCTTTCCAATCTTGTTACAATATGATTTGTTATTATATTGACATACTTAGAAATATTTTTAAAAACAATTCTTGACATATCTTTATCAAGTGTATTTGCCAAGATATCAGGTAATGCTTCGATAACTGTAACATTTAGTTTATTTTTATATAAACTTTCAGCTAATTCTAAACCGATAAGACCTGCACCAACAACTACTGCATTTTTACTTTTACCAGCATGTCTAGAAATATTTTTTGCATCATCAATTGTTCTTAAAGTAAAAACTCCAGAGATTATTTTACTATTTTCCATAAGGTTTTTAATTGGTGGAAGGGAAGGTTTTGCACCTGTAGCAATGATTAGCTTATCATATGATTCGTTGAATGTGTTATTTTCTTTCTTTACAGTGATTATCTTATTTTTGGTATCAATTTTTTCAACTTTTGAATTTAGTATTAAATCAATACCTGCTTTTTCAAACCAATGTTCGGAAAACTCAATTAGATTATCAAAATCAGGGATCTGCCCAGATATTGTATATGGCAAACCACATTTAGAGTACTGAGGATATTTATCCTTTTCAAAAATTATGATTTTTGATTTTCTATCAGTCTTTCTTGCAAACTGGGCTGCAGTTCCCCCACCAGCACCACAACCAATAATAACAATTTTTCTACCGTCACTCAAATAAAAACCCCATTTGGTCTAATAAAGTTGTTTTTTTAAACTTTTTTGATTTAGAAAGGTAAATATTTTTTTAAAAATGATAATCAATACACAATAAAACATATATACAAGAATGCACTAAACTAGAAGAAGTAGATATATATTGTTAGTAATAAAAACGGTTGAGAATACAATGGATACCCACGTATTAGAAAAATCATCTAATATAGAAAAATTTATTGATACTACAAAAATAGATTTAGAAAAGAAAATCAAAGATATGATTGTAGATAAAAAGATAGTGGGTATATTAAAAGGCGGAAAACGCTTGCGTCCACTTCTTGCTCATATTGCATTTAAAGCATGCACTCAAGGTAAAGAAACTCGTAAAGAATACCGAAAAGCACTTGAGGGTGGTGTGGTAATTGAGCTTGCACATGCAGCATCCCTTGTTCATGATGACATAATTGATGAGGATATAGAAAGAAGAGGAAAACCTTCTTATCATGTAAAAAAAGGTATTGCTAATGCAATTTTAACAGGTCATAAAATGTTGGTTATTGGTTTCAATGTTGCATTAAAACATGGTGAAGAATGGGCAAAATTATATGTGGACTCTTGGAATGAGGTAGTAAATGGAGAGATTGATGAGGTAAATTTTAACAAAAAAAATCTTAAATATTGGGACAAAATATCCTCAAAATCAGAAATTTTAGATATTTACAATAAAATAATTGATCTAAAAACTGCAGTTTTATTTTCATCTGTTTGTAAAGCTGGTGCTTTAGAAGCAAATATGACAGAAGATATAATAATTTTATTTGGTGATTATGGTAGAGAAATTGGAATTGCATATCAACTGGCAGATGATCTTGTCGATTTATCAAAAGGTGAAATGATAGATAGTGTAATAGTTCCACTGTTGAACAAAATAGAGGGAAACAAGATAAAAACTTTAAATAAAATGGTAATTAAAAGAAAATTTGTAAAAAATAAGGATAAAATTCAAGACCTTTATATCAATGAAATAAAAAAACATATTAAAAAGGCTGAAGAACTAAGCAAATCTAAAAAAATTCCAAAGTCTCAATATAAGGACATGCTTCATGATTTTCCAAAATATATAATCAATGAAATGTTAAAAGAGATCAATATAACATTATAAATGGTAATTTAATCTATTTTAAAATTAATTTTATTGGTAATGCTATTATTGCGAAAGCAACTAATAATATGATAATAAAAAACCAAATTAATATATAGTCTTCTCCATCATTTTGGCTTTTTTCAATTTTTTCCAACTCTATGATAGATTGTCCTTTTATTAACATATCACTCTTAGAATAAAGATCTTGTAAAATCTTGAAACTTTCCCCATATTCGCCATTTTCAATAAGCTTTTCTGCATTGTAATATTTTTTTTCAAAGCCTTGAACTTCTTTACCAATTAACTTTAATATATCTACTTTGGATTTACAAATATCAAGCGCAATTTTTTGGATATTTTCTATAATTTCATTTGATCTAGTAATTTTTTCTAAATCTAGTAATGCTTGTTTCATTTTATTTAAAGAATAAGTATAATTCGTATCCCATATTTCAGATATTATCTCAATAATTTCTTTTTTAGTATTTTGATTGATTATTCTACTTGCTTGTATCCAAATTTCCTCTGTTAAAAAAGCTTGTTTTTGTAAGCTCATATCAAAAATTGTCAAAAAATCAGATATTAAATCATCATTATATGAATTTGATATAATATTTTCTTCAATAACTTCTAATTCCCCAAGAAAAATATCCTCAGTATTACTGTATACATCAACTAAGTTACCATGTCCATATTCGTTAAGCAAATCCAACGAAAGTTGAGCAGATTCCCCACTTTCATAGGGGCTATAAATATCTGTGTTACATATATGAAAGGGAACATAAATGGATGAACAAGCGTGATTTGGGGAAAACCAGCCCATACTCAAGATTTTATAATTTTCCTTTGGAATCTTGTAAATCGCAACTGCCTCATATTTAAAAAAATCCTCACACATAGGTCGAAGGCCGTCTAAGTCCTCTTTATGAAGCCTTGACCAATTAAACATGTCTTTGATTGTAATACTACCATATCTTGGTTCAATGTGTTCAAGCATTTTTTCTTCCCATGCTTTGAATTTATTACAGACTCTGATCTTTGCTTTATTGCCAACTATATCAAGTAACTCAACACTGAAGAAACCAACAGTTTTACGTTCACTTATATTGATTTTTGTTGTAACTCCAAGATTCTTTGATTTTAAAGCATGAAAAAAAGAAGGTTTAACTTTGATGTAATCTTCACCGATTTTATCTATTTTTATTGCATATATCGATTTCAATCTAACAGTTTGTTTGTTTCTTACATATTTTTCAACAACTGTGTCAAATGATAAGGAGATTGGCAGTGTTTTACGAATTTGTGTCTTCCAAAGCTCTTTTGGATAATTTGACATTACTACAACACCGTTATTTACTTCCTTGACCTTGTAACGATAAGCGTCTGCCTCTATTATATACCCTTTTTTTGGACCAACCACAAAAAGGTTTTCTGCAACACTTGTTGCATGCATTTTTTTAACAACTTCCTTTGTTAATAAATCCACAGCAATATCTTCTGAATTTGCCTTCTCGCAGGTATATCTTATCCAATCAAAATCATCCCATGCATGCCTTGTCGGGTTGATCCAACTGGAACTTGTATCTGCATCCCCATAAGCTATTCCTGCATCACTTAATGTCATACCCGCTTTTACAATATTGGGAATCGTATCACCTTTTGATGCAACACCGATATATTTATGTAAAACTTTAAAGTTCAATGACTTCCCTGTCCAAGGTTTGTGATATAGATATTCATAACCTTCTGGAACTATGCATAGAACCTGTAAGCCAGGTCTACTTGGATCTCTTACTTTTAATAAAAGATTATAATCACCCTTTGTTGCATCACCACAGGCAATTATATCTTTACACCAAAGACCACTAAAACCTTGTTTACTTTCAACACTAAAACTAATAAATACATTTGAAAATAAGAAAATTACAATAATCAGAGATATAAGCCTCAAATTTTTCATACGACTGTATAATAGTATGTAAATAAATATATAAAAAGATTTTTTAAAATATACTGTACTATTTTTTAGTGGTTTTCTTTTTAACTGTCTTAGCTTTAGTTGTTTTCTTTTTTGTTGTCTTTTTTGTGACAGATTTTTTTACTGTTGTTTTTTTCTTTGTTTTTGTCTTCTCAGATTTTTTTTCCTTTGGGGCTTTTTTCTCTTTTTCTGGCTTTTTGGTTTCCTTTGGTTTTTCTTCTTTAGTTGTTGGTTCTTTTACTTCCTCGGTCTTTTTTTCTTTTTTTGCAGGTTTTTTTTCTTTTTTCTCTTTTTTCTCTGGTTCTTTAGGTTCTTCCTTCTCTGGTTTTTTCTCATCTATTTGAACTGTTGGTTGTGAAATAACTTGGGTTTTATTAATTTCAATTCTCTTTACAGGATATAGTTTTTTACAGTTTTTGTAAATATCACTACCAATTTTACCATCCAAAACATCTCTTATAAATTCAGATAATGTGTGAGTTTTTGCAGAATCTTCAATTGTTTTTTTCATAGCGTCTCTTACAACTTTTCTTTGTGAGTTCTGTATACGTTTATCAGTAGTTGCAAAAGGTTTGACTCTGCAAACTGCTCCATCTCTTGTTGTCACGTCATATACACCTTCAATTTTTGATCTCCTTCGTCTAATCATTCTTCGAAGATAATCAGATGTTAATGTGTGTCCAACAAATTGTGTATAAGCATTATTTTCCTCTACTTTATTTATTTTGAAAAAAAGAGTAATATGTGATTTTCTGAAATCATTTGTTAGATCCTGTAGAGATACTCCAGTCACTCTGTTAATCAAACTATCAGGGCTATCTGCCAATGTATCAGCAACAGTAACACTCTCAAAAGCTGGCGGTGCTAAAACATTATACCAGCTTTTAGCTTTCCAACGATCTTTAACCTTACGCGCTGTGGTCCTTGATCTTGCTTTTGCCATAATAATCACATAAATTAATTTTATCTGTTATATAAAGTTGATTTTTGGGTAATAGAGTTCTTATACTTAAATTATGCTGACGTCAAACAAGGTTTTTTCATATAATTATATTTTATCATTATTTTTTCTAAACTCTAAAATTTTTAGAATTTTTTAGCTTTTTGTCTTAATCAAGTTCTTCATGCCTTTTACAAATGTTAAAAATATATAAGAAGGATAATAGGTGCGTTCAATGATTATTTAGGTATAATATAAACTAATACCAATTATTTGTCTGTAAATTATGATGAAATATCAACACCGACGATTAAATATCAGTTTCTTTAACTTCTACAGCTAAGCCTGAAATGAACAAAAACGAATTATCTGTAAATGGAATATTTATTGTAATTCCTGTAAACCAATTCAAGTCTACCTCAATTTCTTCAGGACCAACTACAACTTTTTTAGATCCTAATAGACCTAGACTAGATATAGTTCCATTACGAAAAGTCAAAACCATTTTAGACAATAGAATTCTAAATGGCATTAAATTCGTAAGAACTATGACCAAGACCAAAAATGGTAGTAAAGCTAGGAACAATATAATGGGATTTGATGAATTTTCTGCTGCTCGAACAATTGCTTCATATAATTTCAAAGTTAAACTAGTAAGTATTACTCCTTGACCAATTGCATTAAAAAAACACAATTGATTTGAAATGTTATCTCCATTTCCATCGTTTAATAATTTCAAAAATTTCGAATATCTAGAAAAGCCCATCTTTTCATTATAAGTATCATATGATAAGAACTCTTGATATTTCTCACCAAAAATACCTTTGTCATTTAGAATTTTTTCATAATAAGAGATTGCTATTTCATCATTATTTTCTATTGCTGCATTAAGATTTATTAAAATATCTCTTATTAGTTGCGCCTCTTCATAGTTAAATTCAGTTATTATTGTATTAGGAGTTTCTCCTAAATATTGATTAACCTCAATTTTTATAGATTCATTATGTTTAATTTTTTCAATATCTACCGCACATATAGTTGTTGATAACCCGCTTAAAATTATTAGTGCAGATATTAACGCACTTATGATTATTATTTTTTTTCTCATGATAACCTCCCCATTATTAAATTCAGTATATAATATTTAAACGTTCTGTTTAAAATATAAATTTTAAGCGAAATATTTAAATAACACATTGCAAATATTCCCACAAATTTCCCACGGAGTATAAAATGAACTCAATAATCAAACTTGATACAAGAGGACGTTTAGTAATTCCAAACGAATTTCGAGAAACTCTTGACTTAAAAGAAGGAGACAATGTTTTAATTAGTCTAGATCCAAAAACCAATACAATTTCAATAAGTCCAATATATAGTGAAGAAAACGACCTTGTAAAAATGGAAATCGAATTTGGAGATTCCCCAGGATGTCTTGCTAAAATTGCCACAAAGCTTGCAGATTTAAAAATTGATCTAATAATGACTGAATCAAAAAGTTTTGAACGTGGAACAAAAGCAAGATGGGATATAATCGCAGATATTTCAAAATCTGATTTTTCAATTAGTCAAATTAAAAATGAATTATTAAAAACGAATTTTGTGGAGCAAGCGAGTATCACACAGATATCTCGTGGTCCACTTCATCCTTGAAGAAGTCGATTTTAAAAAAATTTTTGGACCTTGTAGGCTCCTTGCTATTCAAAAGCTAATGGAGGTAATGTATAAATGAAAAAAGAAAAAATATTTGAAATAGGAAAGAAGCTAGGACTATCTAAGAAAGATGCGAAAGCAGCAATTATAAAAAATAGAAACAAAATCATAACAGGTCTCATTATTGGTATTGCAGCTATAATGACAAATAGAATTTGGTTTGAACCGCTGCACTATAATGGTGGAAGCATAATAGATTTTGATTTCTTCACACGTTTTTTATAAAGAAGATTTGAGGATGTAAAAAAGCATCCTCACATCCAAAAAATGTTATTTATTATGTTTTCAAAAAAATATGAACCAAGATTTGGATTATACGAGTTGACTTTAAGATGCAATATGAATTGTATCCACTGTGGATCTAGTGCTGGCCAAAAAAGGAAAAAAGAATTAACCACAGAGGAATGGAACAAGGTCACAAAACAATTAGCTGACTTGAACTGCAAAGAAATAACACTCTTAGGTGGAGAACCATTCATAAGAAAAGATTGGTATGAAATTTCAAAAGAAATCAAGGACCTTGGAATTAAAGTGACTTACATGTCAAATGGTTTTTTAATAGGTGAAAAAGTAATTAAAAAATTAAGGAAAATTGAGCCTAAAACAGTTTCAGTTAGTATTGATGGAGCAACAAAAGAAACACACGATAAAATTAGGCAATTAAAAAACTCGTTTGACAGATGTCTAGAAGTTATATCTAATCTAAAAAAGGCAGGTATAAATACAACTGTTATAACCTCTATAAATAAACTAAATTTCAAAGAATTACCAGGGTTAAGATCTTTGCTAATAAACAAAGACATAGTTTGGCAATTACAAATTGCAATTCCCCTTGGCAGGTTCAAAAAAGATCTTCTTTTATCTTTAGAGGAATATTATGCTGCAGCAATCTTTATTGCATCTTCTAGACAAAAATACAGTCAAAAGGAGTTACCAATTATTGGCACTCACTGTTTTGGATATTATTCAAAGATATTACGAAATCCTATGGTTTTTCCATGGAATGGTTGCCAAGCAGGAATTTCAACTATTGGAATCCAAAGCAATGGGGATGTAAAAGGTTGTCTTTCATTACCTATTGAATTCATAGAGGGAAACATTCGAAAAAATACAGTTATAGAGATTTGGCAAAAACCAGGTTTTTGTTCATATAATAGAAATTTTAAGAAATCTTATCTAAATAATAATTGTATAGGATGTAAATATGGAAAAAAATGTAGAGGAGGATGTCTTGGTGTTTCCATTGGTATAACTGGAAGAAAAAATGGTGATCCATATTGCTTTAAACTAATAGAAGAAAATCCGTCTATACTTGGATAAGTTTTTCAAGGGCTTTATATCCTTTCATTGCATCTTTCTTGTGTATTATTACAGTTAATTCTGTATTTGTTGATACAATTTCATAGATATTTATGTTCTCCCATGCTATATTTCTAATTATATTAAAAATTATACCCGGAGTATAAAAAAAATCTTTTGAAAAAGTCATTGTCAATGATATAAGATTATCTTCAGTAATTAAAATCTTTTCATCTTTTAAAATATCTAATAAATTTTTTTTATACCTTTCATTTGTTACGATACTTACCTCAGAAATTCCTTGAATAATACTTAAAACATCTCCTCTTTCAAAATCAACGATATCATATAATTTTCTTAATTTCATTAGTAAATTAGGTGATCTGACAACAGCAATATCACAGATTTTTGTCTTCATAATTAAATCTGATGAATAATTAAATGAAACAGTTTTGTTTTTATTCTTTAAATGATCTTTGTATCTTCTAAGGGCCATTTCTATTGCATGTTTTTTTACAGGTTTTCCTAATTCTTCTTCAACATCTTTATGTAGTTGTTTTGCTAAGGAAGCATAAGAGATAATCTCTTTTTCCATTGATTCTTGAACATATATTCTATCATCAACCAATTTTTGAACAATATTACTTATTGTTACCATAACAATCAACCAATAAATTTGTGATTATAATCACATTAAGTATTTATATAATTTTTTGTATCTATATTCACGATAAATATGGTAAAATGCGTTGAATGTGGAACAGAAATTGATACAATTGAAGAACTGGGTGATATAATAGAATGTCATGTTTGTGGCATTGAATTAGAGGTTGCAGAGAACCGCTTGATTGGTCTACAATTGGGACCATCTGAAGAATAATATCAGTGGTTAAATGGTTGAGATACTAGATTCTACGCTCAGAGAAGGTGAACAATCACCCGGAGTGACATTTAATGTTGATGAAAAACTAACTATTGCAGGTCTTTTAGATGATTTTGGAGTAAATATTATTGAAGCAGGTCACCCAAAAGTTTCTGAAGATGTTTTTAGAAGTATCAAATTAATTGCTGATCAAGGTTTTAAAGCTGATATCTTAGCACATTGTAGAGCTAAAAAAGAAGATATTGATGCTGCAATTTCATGTAATGTGGATTGGGTGGGAATATTTTTCTGCATTTCAAAACAAAGATTAGAACAACACTTCAAGTTAGATTTAGAAAGCGCAATTAATCAAATATTAGATTCCATTCAATATGCAAAAGACCATGGATTAAAGGTTAGATATACGCCAGAAGACACAGCAAGAACAGATTATGAGTCACTTATCAAAGTAATGAAGTCGACAGAGGATATAGGAGTGGATAGAATCAGTATCGCTGATACTGTTGGAGCAATGACGCCTATAAAGATGTATAATTTTGTAAAAAAAATAAAATCAAATCTAAAAGTAGACCTAAATGTTCATTGCCATAATGATTTAGGTCTTGCAACAGCAAATTCTTTAGCAGCATACGAAGCAGGTGCAAAACTAATCGATGTAACGGTCAATGGTATCGGTGAAAGAGTTGGAATAACTCCTCTTTCTGAAATTTGTCTATCCTTACATTGTTTATACAAAGTTCAGAATAATTGGAAACTTGATAATATTTCAAAAATCTCAGATACAGTTTCGAAATTTTCAGGTATTAAAATACCAGAAAATACACCAATCATAGGTGAAAATGCTTTCTTACATAAAGCAGGATTACATGTATCAGCAATTATTAACAATCCAGCTCACTATGAAATCTTTCCAGCTGAACTTATTGGAAAAAAAAGAGATATAATAATTGATAAAATGACAGGTAAACATACAGTTAAACACAAATTAGAAGAAATGAATTTAAAAGTTGAAACTGAGGATATTCAAAAATTATATAATTATGCTAAATTAAAGGAAAAAGGTAGAGTAACAGAAAATGAAATAACTCAAATTTTTTCAAATTATCAAAATCTAAATATTATGATACAATAAAAAAATTCAATTTAAAATGCATTAACAATTTTGATGTTTTTTTCTTTAGCAATTTCAAATAAAGATCTATTTAATGATTCATAATTTCCAAGATCTTTTGAAATTTTAAATTTTAAGAACCTTTCAACATTTTCCTTTATACCGGCTTTTAAATTGAGTTTATCAACCATTATTTCTTTTGTACCATTTTCTATAAAAACATCTATTATATTTGATAAATCCTTAAGTTTAATTGTTGGATAAACAGGTCCAAAAAATATACTTGTTTTAATTCCCAGATCAGAAAAACTTTTCAAAGCATTTAATCTCCTTTGGATCGACGGAGCATTTGGTTCAAGAAGTTTTCTTTCTGAATCATTTATTGTAGCTATTGAAAACATGACTTCAGATTTAGTAAATTTTGAAATTAAATCGATATCTCTAGTAATCATATCTGATTTTGTTTGAATGCAAACAGGGAAATCACGAATCAGGAGTTGTTCTAAACAGTATCTTGTAAGTCTAAACTTTTTTTCAACAGGTTGATATGGATCTGTCACTGTTGAAATAGCGACAATCCCTGGTTTTTTTATTCTAAGTTCTTTTGATAGAACAATTGGAATGTTTTTTTTAACATATACAAAACTGCCCCATTCACTCCTTTTTATCCTAAGGACATTTGGAACATAACAATATGCACATTTATGTTGACATCCCCTGTAAGGATTCAATGAATAATCTAAACCTGGTAAATTTGATTTTGACAATGCTGTTTTACATATTATTTGTGAAATCTTCATTTAAAAATCCTCAAGTCTTTTTTGATAAAGTTGATTTTTAAGAACTGCACTATTCCTGATCCACCGTTGAATTGGAATATCCATTTTATTTGAAATGAAAACAAGAGCTTGGTCTATTGTCTCAAATTTTTGGAAAGGTTCCTTTAATGCTTTTCTTACACTTTCACGAACATTCCAAACTCCGATAGGCATAATATATCCAGGATGTGCTTCCCTTAATACTACAGCACCTGCCTGTCTTCTTTCTTTATTAAGTAACTCATTTATTGCAAGCCTTGCAGAATAATAACATCCACCAATCTCTGCATAAGTAGAACGCCCTTTATAGAATTCATAACTATTAAAAATCGAAATACTTCTTCCATATGGGTTCCAAGTGGTTTTTGGATACCATGCCTCAATTAGTTCATACTGCCATTCGGATGGCATCATTAAAACTGCCCATCTATTGTCAAATTGATTATGATAATAAACCCTAAACTCGTTAATCCAAGGATATGCCTTTGTATTTTTCATTAAGGTTTCCCCAAGTGTCGAATCAACAGCTGTTATACTCCAACGTGTTGGAACGAATTTTCTGTGCTTTTTTATACCAAAGGCTCCAACAGAAAAAGCCCTTTGTATCTTTGATACCTTCACGCCATTTTTATATAAATTAAAAACTGCATCCTTTGCTTTCAGATCCGTGTCGTAGTACGCTTTTTCTATATTTTGTTCATATTTTGGATTGGTTATGTCAAATTTTATTAAGGGTGCGGAAGGTCCATGTGGCTGAGACTCATCATAAAATGCTATTCTTCCTGAGGGTTTTTTTGAAAAAACGGCTTCACTAAATACACTATTTTTTGATAAAGCTAGTTCTTTTGTATATTCTACTATTTTATTTGTACTTTCTACATCGTAAATATCAACAACATGTTTACCTCTTATCAAAAGTGAACGGAAATCAACAATATCATCTATTGTCTTATCTAGCCATAGTTCAGGAGTATCAATGATTGAGGTATCTCCCATTATAGGTGGAATCATTGGACCAATTGAAATTTTTGGATAACCAATTCTACCAACAAAAACACTAGGAGGAGATGAACCGCCTAAATGTAATTTATCAACAATATTTTTAACCTTATTTCGTGAATGATATTTTACAATTATAGGGCATCTTAATTTTCCACATAAAAATTTTGTACCACGACATAGAGCACATACACTTATAGACTCCTGTTTTAGGATTGGTAAAAGCTTTTTTTGATTATTCAAATCAATTTTTTTATCAATCAACAATATAGTCATTATATTATTTATCTAATAAAACTTCCCAAGAGTTTATTAAATGTATAATATTTCTCACTCAAAATACTTATTTACTAGAATTTATATTTCGCTTTTCATATGCCAGCGAAAAAACTTACAGCAAGAAAAAGAGCTGAACTTAAACAAAAAAAGCTTAAACAACAAAGGAAAAAAAGTAATCCTTTTCCATTTTTAGTTTTAGCAATAATATTTATTGCTATTATTGCAGGAGTATATTATATTGTGATAAATAATGGAGGTAATCAGGACAATAATAATCAAACAACAAATACAGCTCCTACTGCATATGAAGATTATGTTATAGTTCCAATAAATTCCTATTTTTATAGAATAAAACCTCTTAATAATGATATAGATAATGAAGGTGACAGCTTAAATATTACAAGTGTTACAACTCCATCATACGGCACTTCAGAGATAGTAGCTGGTGATTTAATTATTTATATACCTGAAAGAAACTTTACAGGCACAGATTCTTTTGAATATACAGTTTCCGATGGAAATAAACAATCAAAAGCTACCATTAACATATATATTTCTAATCAATATCCACTAGCAATAATTAATACTTCTAAAGGTACAATTATTGCTGAACTTTATATAGATAAAGTTGTAAAAACTGTAGGTAATTTTATCGATTTAGCAAATGATGGGTTCTACAACAATACTGTATTTCATCGTATAATTGATGATTTTATGATACAAGGTGGTGGATTCAACACTGATGGAAGCTATAAAGAGAGCCCATATGGACCAATTGATCTTGATATTCATCCTGACTTGCATCATGTTGATGGTGCAATCGCTATGGCAAGGACAAGTGATCCAAATAGCGCAACAAGTCAATTCTTTATAGATGATGGTGCTCAACCTCAACTCGAGCCAGGAGGAGTTGACGAATATGGTTATGCTGTTTTTGGAGCAGTAATTGATGGTATGAACGTTGTAAGAAAAATTGCCTCAGTGGAAACAACTACAAAAAATGGAATGCAAGATTGGCCAGTAGATGATGTAATAATATATAGTATTACCGTACCAAATGTATATAAGGATAAAATTCCAGGAGAATAAAATGGAAAATAAAATTGCAGAATTTGATACGAAAATGGGTAAATTCAAAATTGAGCTTTATAGTGATAAAGCACCATTAACTGTCGGTAATTTCATAAAACTAGTAGAAAAAGGTTTTTACAAGGGATTGATTTTTCATAGGGTAATTCCTAATTTTATGATACAAGGTGGATGTCCTCATGGAACTGGTAGAGGAGGACCTGGATACACTATAAGAGATGAATTTCATCCTGACTTAAAACATAACGTAAAAGGAATCTTGTCAATGGCTAATGCTGGACCTAACACGGGTGGAAGCCAATTTTTTATTACTGTTGCACCAACTCCTTGGCTTGATGGCCATCATAGCATTTTTGGAAAAGTAATAGAGGGAATGGATGTTGTTGAATCCATATCAAAAGTTGAAAAAGACAGAATGGATAAACCAATAAAGGATATTGTAATAAATTCGATAAATATAAAATAGTAAAACTGGGGATTCAAATGAGCATTTTATCAGATAGAGATATCAAGAGATCAATTAAGGATAGCACTTTGGGTATTGAACCATTTATTGAAAAAAATCTAACACCAAATGGATACGATCTATCTATTGATGAAGTATATATCCGTAAAACAGAAGAGCATATTAAAAAAGGAATTGCTGTAATTCCGCCTCTCACATGGTTTGCGATAAGTACAAAAGAATTTGTCAAAATGGGACCACAAATAACCTCACAACTTTGGATCAGAAGTAGCTATGCGAGAAAAGGTGTAATGGTGAGTTTTGGAAAGGTTGATGCAGGATTTCATGGAACCTTGACAATATCATGTTTTAATTCAAATGATAAACCTTTAGAACTACCAATAGGTGATAGATTTTGCCAGATAGTATTTGAAAATATGGAGTCACCTCCTTCAGAACTTTATGATAAGAAATCAGGCACTTATCAAAATCAGCGTGGAATTAAATTAAAGTAAAACCTTTCTTGCATTAGTATTTTGAAACTAATACTTTTCTGACTTATCTTTATCTTGCTGTAAAATTGTATTGAGTATGGTAGAAGAAACGGTAGTAATTTTTTTTCAATAAAAATGACAAATTAAAGATTTATATACTTCTAATCAGATTTGAATATGAGAATAGGGAGGAAAAAAAATATGAAAAATAAGATTTTAAGGAAAGGGTTGGTAGTTGGCATAATTGCTTTGTTTATTGGTTTGGCATTTATCCCAAGTTTCAATGCTATCTCTATATCTAAATCTGATGATACAACACCACCAGTGATTGAGGTTTCTTGGGAGACATACAAGTTTAATAGTACTTGGTATGTTAAATTTGATTGTGAGATTTATGATAATGAAAGTGGTATCGATAGAACAATTTGGTATCTAAATGGAGTATTACAGGATAGTAATTCTGGACCTGGACCAGATTATGGATTTCATTTTACGGTTACACTATATATTGCAAAAAAAAGTGTATTCAAGTTTGAAGCAATCAATGGTGCGGGTCTTTCAGCCTTTGTAGAAATAGATGGTTCAGATATTAAATCTACTAAGGATTGTGATTGTCAATCTAATAGTAAGACACATCTTGCAGAGAAATTACTTAACAAACTTGAGAAGGATGAAGTATTATCAAAGGTAATTAAATCAATTAATCCAGAGGATGATAGACTTATATGTGAAATTTTATGGAATATATATGAGAGATATACTGCTATAGCTGATTATTACTATGAAAAAAAAGAAGACTATGA
>WOR8_10007498_pt1 | contig 19538 bp, 13 predicted proteins | sample DeeMarSeWOR38_10_FD_19890 | JGI IMG/M metagenome (IMG submission 19890)
CTATGAAGATTCTGGGAATTCCATTTCATAAATGGAATCTTTTTAAGGATATGCATATAGCTAGTAATGTTAAAAAAGCCTTACGTATTGTTGCAATTGATGAAACGAGAGATCCTTTTAAACCAACATTAATGAATAAAAAACCAGATATTGTAACAGAAATCTGGTTCCCGGGTGTACATTCGGATGTAGGAGGAAGTTATATAGAGGACGAACTTGCATAAGTATCATTGAACTTTATGATTCAGGAGTTTAAAATGATTGTAAAATATTTAGGTGGTCCGGAAATTCTCTTTGATGAAGAAAATATAATAAGATATACTTCCGATGAATACGATAAAGCTGTATTTCATTTTCATGGATTAGGCTGAAAAAAATCAATCAGGAATATTTACGTTTAATCTGACGATAAACCAACTAATGAGAAACCAAGTATTCATAGATCAGTATTCGATTTGCAAAAAAGTAACAAGGCATATTGTATAAATGAGTGTGGAATGAGTTCTACCAAATATCTAATTCAATACAATCCAATGAATGTAAAAGCCCTCAATAGAATTTATAATTTTATTGATTAAAATAAATCGATGCTTAATAATAAATATACCTGTATGATAGAGGTTTATCAAACCTTCCAACTTATGTTAAGCAACAAATAAATGTGCTTAAATTTGATACGATAAGATAAATTAATTAATTTTAGTATTTACCATATGCAAAGTTTGTAAAATTTGTTGTAACCAAGTAATTCATCACATTAACCAATAAATCTTTATGAATGATTCTGATGATGATATCAAAAAAAGTTTAGATCCGATATCTCTTTCATCCGCACTATTAGCTCCTATAAATTCGATTTTTGAGGCACAGATTCACTCGGCAAGAGCGTTTTTAAACTTTATTCTTCAAATGGGATTCCGGCACCAGCCCTCAAAGAAAGAAATAGAAGCCGATGAGGAAACAAGAAAGTATGAAGAGGAAAAAGAAAAGGCCAGAAAACGGATGAAAGAGTTATTTAAAGAACGGGAACAAAACCAGGGATTTTTATCGGCCGAAAAAGTGGCTGAACTCAAAGAGTTGAGTGCAACATATGGTGATTTGTATTATCAGAACATTGAGTTCATTGACCAAACCGGAAATGAATTTTTACTGAGTATTCCGAATTTAGCCCTGCTTCCAATTAAACCACTATCCATTAATGAGGCCGATTTTTCCTATGAATTCGAGGTATCTTCTGAAAACATTGAATACAAACAAATGGGAGCGGCGTATGAAAAAGCTGAAAAAGAAGAAGTGAGACCCTGGTTTTTAATAAGAGAGCCTAAATCAATACGCGGGCGTTTTGCACCCCGAAAGGAAGAGTCGACGGAAGCCTCCATAAAAATTAATGTGAAAGTAGGAAGCACCCCTACCCCGTATGGACTTGAAAAGTTACTGGTGCATCTGACGAGTAATATTGAAACGATAGATAAAAAAGATGATTAATTATGTTTAACCTATAAATAAAAACCAATTATGCCAGACAACGCTAATAATCCCGCAAACCCACCAAAAGACGTTCCTTCGGTGGTAACACCAGCTGAATTTGCCAAAATACCGCTTGATTTTATCATTGCCACTCCCCTGCTCACTACTATTGAGGCACATAAAGTAGCAGCAGAAACTACGCTGCAATTTATTAAGGAATTAAATGATAAAGCTAAAAATGTAGAATTTGAAACCACCGTGACGGAAACAGATGCCAACGGAAAGGTAGAAGAAAAAGGAAAAAAAATCAAAGTACCTTTACTGGCACTTGTCAAAGTTCCCAGCCTCAATTTTGATTCACTAAGCGTAAGTTTTAATTACAACATTTCACAAGTATACAAGGAGACAAAAAAAACAACTTCTGGTGCCAGTCTGGAAGTTGGCACCACCGGGCTGTTGGCCAAATTTATCAGTGCTAAACTCACAGGTTCCGTTGAGCATACTACAAACAGGGAAAATACGGCCAATAGAGGAGGCACCCTTGATGTAAAGGTGCATGTAAGCGAATCTGCCCTTCCTGCAGGATTACAGAAAGTTATTAATAGCATAACTGAAAATATTGCAGACCCAAAGTAATTGTCACTAAAGGATTTGTTCCTCCCCATTCATTTAAAAAAGGGGCGGTATGGTATTTTCCTTTAGTGCGAAATGCTAAAGTTCTGTTGGAGCGGGTCTCCGGTAAATTAAAAATCAGATCTACATGGAATCAAAAATTAAAGGACTGGCTAAGGGGCTTATTGAAGAGATCATCAAAGCTGATATGAGTATGCACGCCAACCAGGTCGAAGCCTGGACATGGATGACCACTCACCGTCCACGGGGTGAACATATACCCAGGGATATATTCAGGGGTTTTCCCGAAAGCAGGTATCTTTCATTGAATGAGGTGACCTTTCAGGTGCATCTCAAACCTGTTCCCATACAATCGTTCTGGAAAAGGCTGAAACTCGGTACCAACCTTCTTTTTGGTCGCTCAACCATTCGGACCATAGAACCATACCTGTTTGATTTTTGCAGTGCCCGGGATGAATTTGCGCAGACTATGCGCATCACTGTCAAAAGATTGGAGAATGGAAAAATAAAAGCCGACTATGGCCCTTTAGATGCCAGAACCGCTGAAATTATGGGTAAATGATTACTTCATTAACACATATTCCCGGCACCAGGGATTGCAGAGATAAATTGCTGAAACACCCCCGTAAAACGTATTCCGTAAGGCCCTTAAGTGATATTCAAAAAATTGCAATCCACCACAGCCTGACTAAAACCGGGAGCGCGGAATCATTTGCACGTTATCATATCAATCACCATGACTGGCCCGGCATTGGTTATCATTTTGTTATAGAAAAAGATGGAGTAGTAAAATGGTGCAACGAATTGACCGTTAAGAGCTATCATGTAGGGAAAAGCAATGCGTTTACCGTAGGTGTTTGTCTGGTGGGCGATTTCCGGGAAGAAATTCTTGAGGACAGGCAGCTTACCCCGTTAATGAAACTACTTCGATTCCTGTTCCGGGAACTGGAGATTACGAAAGATGATGTGCTTGGTCACAATGAATTTGAGGGTTATGGCTGGAAAAACTGTCCGTGCATTGATATGAAAACGATCAGGGAGAACCTTGGTAAAAAATATATACCATCAGGTCTGCCGGAATATCAACTCGGACAAATAGATTCATTGCTGAAACCTTCCCTAAGCCTCAATCCCAATGATTTTACAACCAGACCTGGTGAAACAGTAATCGCGGCAGCCAACCGTTTCGGATTATTTGATATCGGAGATATTAGAGCGAGAAATAAAGGTATTGATCTAAAAAAACCTTTAAAGGATCCTGCTCCCATCAAAGTAAAGGGGCCCGTTGAAATAATTCCGGATACTATTCAGCAACTAATCGATGTTATAGAGCACAAGGGTCATAAGGTATTCAAAAGTGATCAAAGACCCTTTAACCTGAATATTGTTGGAATCCGGAACAATAATCCGGAGCCCAATAAATTCGATGATGAAATATGTGTATTCTGGGCATTTCGGAAAAAATGGACCATCAAAAAATATAAGGCTACCACTGATCCAGGACTTACCTATCTCCTCGAGCCTATTAATGTTGCAGGAACAGCAATATTAAAAGAGGGTCAGTACCGCAGAACTTTTAAATTAGGATTGCATAAAAAAAAATATACTGCACTTGTTCAGGCTGAGCCGGTTACCGTCATCCGTGATTTTAACCGGGATAGTAAACTTGATTTCGATTCAGGTATCGAACAGACGGGCTTTTTCGGTATTCATATTCACCATGCTTCCTATTCCGGTGAATCCACTCTGGTCAACAAATGGTCAGCAGGATGCCAGGTGCTCGCCAATATCAACGAATACAACGAGTTCATTAAGCTATGTAAAAACGCTACAGCCGAATGGGGGGAGAAATTTACATATACGCTAATTAGTAAAAAAGATTTCCTTTGAGATTAAGGTAAAACCTTTACCAGAAAATATATCTACTATATGATCATTAGTGTTTTATTAAAGTTTAATATGTAATTGCGATTCCCCATTTATTAAGTATGCCATCATCCCTTCGTGCATTATCTGTAATTCGTAATGTCCAGTCACCCAGAGGGGAACTGTTAATCAGGTTTTGGAATAGTTCAGGTTCATCGGTCGAGCGAAAAGTTCTTATAAAGTTATCCGCACCTCCACCAGTTCGATTCAGAAGTGTAATTTCATTTTGTCCGGGAGGCTGAAGATAGATGGATAAATCACCACGATAAGTATGCTCTATGTTTATGCTGACTTCAATTTCGACTATATTTTTCTGAAGTGGAAATGGAATTGTATCCCTTATCTCACCCATATCAGGAATGAGTATTTTTACACGATGTTCCATAAAAAGCGTATGTCTGAGCTTATCCCCCGTACCGGAACCATTAGCCATTTCGACCGCAGCCTGAGCATTAATTCTTCCATGCCCATATTTTGGAGAGTGTCCATTTGAGTCATATTGACCATTGGCAGTGTCGATTTTATCTGCAGTGTTCATGATTATATTCCTAACCTCGGCAGAAGAGAGATCCGTATTGATTGACAAAATCAGACCAGCAAGTCCGGCACATAAGGGAGTTGAACTTGATGTTCCACCGAAACTAAAAGTATAATCACCGGGATCATACCCGTTTATTCCTCTCCTGTCTGTTGTTACGATCCCTCTACCTGGAGATCCACTTGAAGGCGCGCAAATTGTTATCTCCGATCCATAATTGCTATAGTATGATTGTTCATCCAGACTATTCGATGCGGCCACTGCTAAAACATCCGGATGCAGTGCAAATCCCTGGTAATAATTCACATTATTTTTTCTGCCGTTGAGCGGAGCACTTTCATTTCCGGCCGCAAATAGAATCACACAACCCTTTCCATTTCTACGACCCTGTGTAGCCGCTTTATGAATAATACCATTCATCCTTGTTGAAAGGGGGAAATAGGCCGCAGATGCTGACCAGCTGCAACTTATAACATCCGCAAAATTATCAATGGCATATTGAAAAAGATCTTCAATTGAATTATCTGATAGCCATCCTGATGTTCGAACCGGCATAAATGAACAGCCGGGTGCAAGTCCAACAACACCAGTTCCGTTCAGTTCTGCTAATGCCACTCCAGCACAAGCGGTACCATGATTATCGCTTGATAATGCGGGATTTGGATCAGTGTCATTATCACCAAAGTCTCTAGGAGCTTTTATTTTCTCTGGAATATTGAAGTCCGGATGCAACAGATCGAATCCATCGTCCATAACACAGATTATAATATCTCTGGAACCCAAAGTTAAATCCCAGGCAGCCTCTGCTTTCACATCAGCACCTGCTAATAATCCAATGCTGTTACCTGGATTATTCAGATGCCATTGGTGGGGATATAATGTATCATTGGGTATAAATTTATAGGAAACTTTAAAACTCAAGTCAGGTTCTGCGATGATAATTCCATCCTGTGATTGAAGAGTTTGCGCAATCTTCAAAGGATTCCGTGTTGAGGCAGAGGTTAATTTCACCAAGTACCCGTGGGGCAGATAATCCAGCTCTCTATCGATTTCCAGTCCGTGTGTTCTCAGTATTTTTTCGCGTTCTTTCTTTTCAAGATCCGGGTTAAATTGAATAGTCATTGTGCCTGTTGGGATAAATGCTCCATCAGGTGAATCATCTGATGAGTACATATGCGTTACAATCTCATTCTGAGGAACGGTCCTCAGATTATCCACTGTTTTCTCCATTTTACTTTCTTCTATAGAAAAGATTTCCATATTATCAAGATAGGCTGAATCGATATGCATGGCTTCTCCCTCCAATTTTACCGTGGAAGTTTCAAGCATTGATGCATCTTTTGCCCTCCCCTTTTTTAAGCGAACAGCAAACCGGTCAGGTATTTTTTTTAATACAATTTCTTTCTGACCTCTTTTTAGTTTAATGGATTCTCCAGATTTCATTTTTGCATTATTAAGTTAATATTAATTTGAATAGGATGATTCAACAAATTTTCCCTGCCTTGATAAATTCTCTTTGAATACCATCCATAATCGCCTTATTTGAGATGGTCAGGCTGTTTTTTGACAGCGTAATCAGGCATACATGTTGTACGATATTCATTATATCCGCTCCACTCAGGTCATATTGTTGAGACAGTTGTTTGAGGTTTACATCCTTTGATAGTATTATTTTTTCCGGGAAAGCTTTTTGCCAGAGTCGTAATCGTTCATTTGATTTAGGCATCGGAAAGTGAATGATTGTCTGAAAACGACGAATAAATGCCTCATCGATATTACTTTTAAAATTTGAAGCTAAAATAACCAGGCCCTGATACTCCTCAATTCGCTGAAGCAGATATGCGACTTCCTGATTTGCATAACGGTCGTGCGCATTTTGAACGTGTGTTCGCTTGCCAAAAAGAGCGTCTGCCTCATCGAAGAAAAGAATCCATTCTTTATTTTCAGCCCGGTTAAAAAGATTTGATAGATTTTTTTCGGTTTCACCGATATACTTTGAAACAACAGTAGATAGATCGACCCGGTAAACATCGCGTGATGTGTATTTTCCCAGCAAATTTGCCGTAAGCGTTTTTCCAGTTCCCGGAGGACCATGAAACAAAGCCCGGTAACCAGGTTTGAGTTTACGATCCATGCCCAGATCTTTCATCAATTTATTGTTGTGAGACAACCAGATCTGAATTTCGTGTATCTGTTTTTCTGTTTGTGCAGGTAATACCAGGTCTTCCCATTCCATTTGGGTTGTAATCAGGGCTGCCGGAAATTCATTACTGAATGCGGGTCTTGTAGCTTTTCCGAGAGTAATTTTCTCTACGTATTCACGATCCAATATCAATTGGCCACTTAACGGGGGTTCTTCTTTATCATTACTGGCCAATTCTAATACCTGTTTTTGGGCAAACCAGTGCTCAGATGAAAACAACTGCTGCATTACAAATCTTTTCTCAAGATCTTCTCCACTTAAAAGAAATAATGCTGTTTCACCTGTTGGCAGAAACCCCCTGTGATTTTTACCCCTGATCCCCCCTAATTGCGGAAATGTTCCGCCCTGGGGATAAACATCCTGAATAATCTGATCTATAAAATGAGGGCGGATATGTGGTACCAGTGCAAGCGTGAGGACAATTTCTTCTTCAAGGCTAATGCTATCGACCGGCAGAATTGACAGGAGAGTCCCGGACCAGTAATATGCATCAAGGACAGGCATCGTATAAGATGTTCCTTTCATAAAGGAATTCAGTCTGGCAATAATAATTTTTTCGAGCTTCTTCAGCCCCTGTTCAATCGCAATTCCAACATCCGTCTGAACCATTTTAATCATCCTTTCTGTTGCACCACATGGGTTAGTTCGTGTGCCAGTAAATGTTTGCCTAACGACGTATTTGGCTGATATTTTCCAGCATTAAAATATATATCAAAACCGTGAGTAAAGGCTTGTGCCTTCAGCATGTTTGTCATAACAACAGCTTTATCTCCTGTATGAACTCGCACCTTGGAAAAATCAGCGTTAAATTTTCCTTCCATTTCTGTCCGTATATCATCCGGCAACGCCATTCCCATTCCTTTGGTTTCCCTGATCATGTCTTCAAGTTGCAGACTGGCCTCACTGCCTTTCTGTTTCGATTTATTTTTAACACTTTGATTTGCTAAATTAATTTCCGAATGTCCCTGATTCAGCTTGGCCTGTACCGGTTCTTCTTCTTCCTCAGCCTGCTTCTGAATTCGTTTCGTTGCAGGTTCTTCCTCCTCCTCCATTTGAGGCTGAATTTTTTTAGTGGCCACCTCCTCCTCCTTGTCCGCCGAAGTTTGAACGTAGGCGGATTCCTCATTCTGTCGCTGGATTAACTTAGCTGCTGGTTCTTCTTCCTCTTCTTGCTTTTGAATTCGTTTCGTTTCAAGTTCTTCCTTTTCAGCCTGTCTCCGGATACGCTTGGCGGCTGGCTCCTCCTCCTTTTCCGCCGAAGCTTTAGAAATGGTGGATTTTTCCTGCCCCTGCACCGAATCATTGTTAAATGCTGTCTTCTGAGAATTTTTTCTTGGGTGCCTGACTACCTGGTCAGCCATTTTATCTGCTTCTTTTTCAGAAACATCCGATGGATCGCCAATTTCCAGTTTAGGCTGAAAAAAGCTTCCCGGGGAGTCAGAATTTGCGATTAAATTTTCTTTCCCGGAAAAAAAACGGGTTTTTTCATCTTTACGACGTTTAACAAAACGCCGGGGACGTATTTTTCTCATGAGATAATATGTTTAGTTATATAAAGATGTCCATGGGGATTCTTTAGACTTACTTCAATAGTAAGTGCTTTCTAGGCATTGAATTAACTGTAAGTGTTTGTAAAGTAAAGTATATATTTCATAAAATTATCAATGTGCTATTGATTTAGCCATTTTACAATTTACAGGAGCCGCTGAAGTTCCTCTTTGACACTGATAATACTTTTACCAAGATCACTTCTTATATTTAGTACGAGCTTTATGTAGGAGGCTCTCAATTCATCAGTAGAGGTATTATGCGTGTATTGATGGTGAAATTTGTTAAATGACTGCAATACCCGAATATTGGCATGGATCCCAGCATGCGCTTTGAGAATTATAAGTTTTTCAGTAATACTATTAATTTTTTTTTCTTCTCCGGCAGATATGATATCTAAAAATGTACTTGTTATATTCTCCTACAAAACAATCTTCTTGTTATCTGCTTCTTTTTGTGCAATTACCTTCGAGCCATTTTGGATGGCGGTTGTGATGATATATGTACAACTCAGGGTAAGAACAACGATGATCAAAATCAAAGTTTGCGAATCATCAGGTTGCCAGGTTCCACGCCACATGCGATAAGCTATAACAAATACCCAAATAGCGAATGCAAAAGCGAGGATTGAAAGGATTAGTCTTGTTATAAATTGCATGATTTTATCAACTTATTATTACCCTCTTATTGCTTATAATTTATTTGATCTTCTGCTATTTTAATAGCTTCAATAGCTGTCTTAGTACCATAAATCACATCAACTAACACATCTGCATACTGCTCTACAGTATCCATAGCAGATTTAATGGTATTCCGAATTAAATTATCACTAAGTGGAATACCTGTGAAATCAATACTTGACTTAAACCTTATGCTGCTTTCTTGGTAATCAAATTCAAAATTGCCAATAACTAAACTATAGTTTGCTCTTGTGATAAATTCGATCACCTCCATCCGATATTCAGTGTTCACTTGATCCTTAAAATTGAAATAGCTTAAAAAGCGTTCAAATTCTACCCTAATAATAAAGTATGCATCACGTATTGGCGTATTGTCATCGACAAAATCTACCCAAAAAGTTTCCTCATCTTCAGTTTTTTGAGGATCCCAACCTATTTTATTTAGAAACTTTTCGAGTGTTTCAAGAGCGTTTAAACCATTATTATTAATTAGACTTTCCGCCTTCATTCAATTATTGGATTATGCGGTAAAACTACTATCTAAAGCGTAATTATCCTTGATATATTTTAGATGTTTTTTCCACATTTTACTTTTACGATCTACCCAGGCTTCAGGAATATCCGTTTCAGCACCTATTGATCGATTTTCAGAAGCATCTCCAATAAATAGATTTTCAACATCATTAAAGAAGTCTCTATGTAATGCTTGTGCCGATTTTTGAATATTATCATTATCGAGAGGTTCTGCGACTGGTTTTTTAGGATCAAGGATATCCTTTGCCTTGCTCCATTTTTTACCATTTAATACAGATTCATAATGTGCTGCCATTGTTTGAGATGAAATAACATGTCTGCGATCCAAATTCTTTTTCAAACGTGGCGATCTTCTTTTTTTCTTACGATCTTCAGCTTCTTGCTCTGTGAGTGATCCATGATGTTCACTATCTTCATCGCGTTCAAAAAGCTCCCATTTAGTTGTCAATCTGAATGTACTTCGCTTTACTTTAATATCCGTTATTCCAGATTTAACCTTCACCGAACCTTTTTTCTTTGTAGTATTTGGAGCAATAATAATTGTAAAATCCAAATCTTCATCTGTTTTATCACTCTCTGGGGCAGTAAATGCAACTCGAATACCAATACCCTGTTTAAGTTGTCCTTTGTATTTATCCTCAATATTCTTTGCTTGTACTTCTTTATTTTTCCTTAATTCTTCATAGCTACCCAGGTTTTCTCCACCTTGTTTCATTTCTTCCCCTGCAGCGGTAGCGATTTGAGCATGTTTCTCATCATCTTTACCTTTCAGGAAACTCTTGGCTTTATTCTTAATCCACAAAATCACCTTATCCATAGCCTTATCGATGGGATCACGGATCTTCTTCAGGATATTCTGCAGAGCCCCTGGCCGATTTTGCCCAGACCGGCAAATTCTGCCAGGAAACTGACTGCTAAAACCAGAATGCCCTTCATGGTATTGACGATTTTCTGAGCGGCTGGCATAAGATTTCCTTCCGCAATCTCTACAATGGAATTTAGGAAAGCCACCCCTACCTCAATGATCTTTCGAATGCGCTGGATGAAGACCTTGATTACTCCCCAGATCGTCAAGATTGCCTGTATAAAACCACCTACCGGATTCAGGCTGCTTACAATTTTTACTACTGCTTTGGCTACTACCGTTTGAGTTACCCAACTGATGATCTCACCAATCACCATTTCTTTCAGGTTTGACAAATGCTCCTTGATCTGTTCCCAGGCGGCGCCAGGCCCCTCTGTAATAAGAGTTTTTACCAATTCAAAACCCTCTTCAAGTACTACTACAGGCCCTTCTCCTAAATGTTCTACCAATTTGGCTCGTATGTTGTCCCAGGTGAGACCTAAAACTGAAAGAATAAATTTTACGATCTCCTTGAATTCCAACGCCTGCGGGATATAGATCCCTGCACCTTCTAATGTACCTGTTAACCAGTCGATCAATACATCTTTCAGGATACTACCTATATTCTCCTTAAACATATTGAATCCCATTTTTCCGGCCTGGACCAGATTGCCGAGGAAGTCCATGGGATTCTCAAGAATTGATTTAAATGCAGCGCCAGCACGATTGAGAAACGGCATGGCTCCGGGAGCTACAACCGCAAATATGATCTTGAGCAACTCCCACATGGCGTTCCCTGCCCAGGAAGCAAAGTCGATAGCGAAAGTAGCAAAGACTTTAATGATCTTCGCGAAAGCACGTGGCGCCAATACCAGGTCGGTAATGGTCAGGGATTTTAAGGTATTTATGAATTTTCCCGGAAGGGAACTGACCATAGCTATCAATTGTGAAATGGTGCTTTGAAACCAGGCCCAGCCCCTTGCTACAGCATTAGCCCTTTTCATATTTTCCCAGATTTCCTCCTGGCCTATTAACTTCATGAATCCACCTATAAGGGTATCGGCAGTTCTTGGCACGGATTCACCAGTAATGGGATTGACTCCTAAAACGGCTAATAGCAAATCCCAGGCTGGAGTTCCCTCCGCTAAAGCCGCCAGGGGCTTTAGGATGGCATCGCGGATAAAAATGAGTATATCTTTTACCAACGATTTTACAAATGATATGATCCGCTTTATCGGATTGGTAAAGATTCTTTTTGCCCGCCTCCACAAGCTACCTAGTCTGGCAATGTCAGTTATACCCAATGAATTGAGAAATTCTCTGAAGGCACTAATTATGGAAGCACCAATATCACGTAGCTCTTCAAATTTCTGGACCAGCCAGGTGCCCACCTTATCAAAAATGCCATAATTATTCAGCGCCTGCCAGATCAAATCGCCTCCAGGCATAAATCCCATTATGGCTCTAAAAATATTAGTTGCATTTCGGGCAACATCAGCTCCATTGATTGGATTGAACCCTAAAATAACAGTAAGCATGGTATAGCCAGGAATGTTCGCCGCTTTATCTGCCGCCCAATTCCTTGCCCTTGAAATAATACCACGTTGTACCATGGGAGGGGCACTTTGGGTGATATTTATCCCGGTGCTGCGCTGTACGGAACCCTGGCCGGCCCCTCCCTGTTGTACGACATGGGTTAATTCGTGAGCCAGCAGGGTGGTTCCTTCCTTAGTATCCGGCCGATAGGTGCCCTGATTAAAGTATATATCGCTACCATGAGTAAAAGCATGTGCAAAAACATTGTTGCTCATAGTCTCTGCATTGGAATCATCATGTATTCGCACATTGCTGAAATCCGCTTTAAAGGCGGATTCCATCTGATCCCTGGTTTTCCCTGTCAGTGATTTTCCACCACCTTTACTACTGCGTAAACGTTGTTCAAACTCGGTACTTGCTTCCGGACTATCAGCAATATTTATAGGTGTTGCCTGTCGCTGCACATGGTCTTCCTCTGATTCCAGAACTTCTTCATCTTGTCGCTGGATTGGAGCTGGCGGGAGTATGCGGGTTTTGGCAGTATCATCCGTTGACCGTTGTACTGCCTCGTGCGCAGCCGTATTCAGATCCATTTCGGTAGGACTCTCAAAAGCCGGTTTCCGTTGAAAAAAGGCATTTGTCTGGACCCCGGTACCGCCATCACCGTTAACAAGTGGCGATGGCGGGAAAAAGGCCCCTTCTCCTTTCGAATAAATAGACTGGGTAACTTCTTCAGCTACGCGGTCTGCCTCTGTTTCATACGGGTCATCGATGCGGTTGACAATCAGTTTTGGCTGAAAAAAAGATCCCTTCTTTTCAGCGGAAGAAAAGAAGGGATTTTTTTGGATCTGCGTTACAGGTAAATCAGAACTGTGCTGGTGCCTCTCTATTTGATTCGAAGATATGTGGGAGGCATGAACATTTTTTTGGCTTTTCGCAGCAGCAGGCATGGATTAATTTACAAAGGTGGGATTCAGAAATTCAAAATCAAGGATTACCTGATTTTCGCCTGATAACAATAATGATGACAACAATTACAATAATGATAATTATAGCTACCCAGCAGGGAATACCCAGTACACGTTCTACCCAGTTGCAGAAACCTTCTTTCCCATCTACCTGGCCCTTATAAACCTCCACACCGGCAAGATTTAGTTCTATTTCAGTATCAGGATCTCCAATAATTGTAATCGAATAGCTGCCATTACCATTGTCCAGTATTTCATCAATCGATACACCTTCTCCAACAATATCGAATCCTTGTCCAAATCCTGGCCCGATAAAACGTGTTTGATTTCCAACTTTATATTTAGGTGTGTATTGTATTATAGTGGTATTATTATTGACCTGTGTGTGTTGCTGGTCTGAAATTTCCGGATCCGGATCGCCAAAACGAAGATATACCGTACGGCGTATAAGCCGTCGGTAATCACCAATGGTTTCATCTGATCCGGAAAGACTTCCAATCACCTGGTATACACTCGAGACATCGGTATCGGAAAATTGTCCCCCATAATTCCCATCCCCGGAATGAGATAAAATTACCGTATTTTCCTTCAGGTTTAGAGAATCAATTAAATCCGGATTATTTTGGATAGCAGCCAATAATTTCTGATAGCCAATCGAACCAGCCTCAGGAGTACCGGATGGATCATATTTAACATCAGCCCTGGCCAATAGATCTCCCAGATCCTCACCCGGTTTTAAAACCAGGAGAGAAATATCAGCATCCTCAATGGGATTTCCATCATACATTAAACTGGCTTTGAATCGCAGAATATCTTCAACCTTGAATTGATCGGCTTCCACTTCGAACGTATAATCCAGGCGGTGGTCGTCAACCTGGGCTTTCATCTGATACGGTTTATTGCCGCCGGTTCCGGATCGAATGTTGATGGTCCAGGTTCCAGCGGATGTCAAACCGGAGCTTGGCGATTCAGCCAGATTAAGCACTGCCAGCAGGCTGTTGGTTCCGTTATTAGGCCCATATATATATTCAAGGGAAGCATTGTTTTGGGTTACAGGTATTCCATCCTTTTCTATCGTGAAAAAAGGTTCCTGATCGGGTGTGATAAGTTCAAAAAAGATCAGGTCAATATTTGCATTGATAATAAATTCCTGGGTTGAGGCGGATCCGGATGATGAAATTCCCTGCCTGACGTCAACCGTCTGAGGGCTTCCCCTCCCCAGCATACTTTCAAATCCCTGATCAAAAAAATTAGCAATACCTGTGAGTGTGTTAAAATCGGTGCCGCTCCCTGACGGATTGACCTCTTCCTGTAACAGGAAATAACGGGGAGTTCCGTTTGCAGGTGGATTGACTCCAGTGTTCATTTCGGCAATTTCCTGAAGAAGGATGGCCGGTGCCATTCCTGCTGCCGCTCCGGTACCAATGGTGACGATCTGAATGGATTTATCAATATTATTCAACGATTCGGTACCCGCATCTGTTCCTGCATTATTTACCAGAGGAGCAACATTCTGTTCTCCATCGGTGAATAAAAACACAAATTGCCGGTTGTCGGATGCGGCAGATGCCAATTTTGTTTTGGCGGCAAGCAGCCCGCCACCCATTGCAGTTGAACCACCGGGGGATTGGGAGGTTATATCATTTGTGAAATTAGTGGCATTTCCTGCAATAGCGGTTAACGTATTGCCAAAACCAGGAGGGGGATTATCGACTGTTGTTTGAAAATATGTCAATGCCCCTTGGTCACCGGTAATATCAATGGCATCTAATTTATTAATAAAAAGGGATGCAGCTGTCTGCAGGATGTCCATTCGGGTAATACTCCCTGATCCGCCATGCGGGGCCCAGCCCATGCTTCCAGATCGGTCCAATACCAGTACCACGGAAATCGCTCTCATAACCGGCAGACGTAACGTAAGAACTACTTCATTCGATCCGTCATCCGTAGCTACTACTTCAAACAGATAACCGAGGCCGTTCTCAACAGGCGGATTCCCATTATCAACAAAATGGATATCCTCAATGGAACCATTCGGAGTAATGGTGATGGTGGTAGTAAGATCAGTACTATTCACCTGCATTTTACGCCCTGAATTCGCAGACAGGCTGCTGGTAACTTCCCATGTTAAATCACCGGTTACATTCTGAGGATGTATCACCACATTGTAAGGCTGTCCGATTACATAGGGATCGAGCGTAAGAGTTGTATCAAGACCTGTTATATCAATATTCACTATCTGCGAATAAATCGATTGGATTGAACCTAGAAAGATCAGGAGAGTTATCCCCCAGATGGGTTTGATAATTCGTTTACGTTTCATAATGAAATAATTTTTTAAATAAAGTGGATTTATTATTGGTCAGTTTATTTTAGCTCCAATGTACATGAAGTATATTTTCCAGCCAGGGAAGCTTAATGAAGCTTACATTCCATGGGAGTCGATTCACCAGTATATCGATTGATTTTTGTTCAACGTATAACATCCAGTCATTGCCATTCTTCCGGAGTTTACCGTTCCTTTGTATAAAACTTTCCCTGAGACCAGTGGTTGAGGTATTCTTTAAAATATCCCAGTGTTTAATTACAGTCCTCAGTACAGATTCAGCTTCTTCTATTTCAGATTCGGTTAATTCCAGATCGGGCGAAACCGGAATTTTCCAGGGTATTCCGCTTAAATGTTTTAAAAGAGTCATTTCGTTTTCAGGACAGAATAATTCACCCTTGGATAAGTAAGCAAGTAACTGTACAGCATGGACCTGATGTGCCCTTGATTTCCAATTTTCATCAACCAGCAAACCGCAATTCGTGAAAAGGTCTTTTAAAAACGGATGGAGTATTACGATCCCGGCAAAATAAACATACTCTTCAACTTCATATTCACTTACTTCTTTTAGATCATCGAACATGTCTGATAAAACGGTATCATCCCATATAGTTTTACGGGAAATTGAATCCGAAGGCTCTGAGGGTATAAAATCAACAAAATCAACCTGGTTGCCGGAACCATGTTCGTTTTTATCAACATGGGATGATGGAAATTGATCAGTATATTCATTAAGACCTTCACTTTCTTTACTATTTTCCTTTCCAATACCGTTGCCTGTCGTATTTATAATGCGTTTGCCTGGAAAAGTATCAGTTGTGTCAGATTGATTTTTTAAATCATTAAGTATTTCCGGAAAATGATCCTGTAAAAAAATTAAGACAGTATTTATCAGAAGCTTACTATCAGGAGCTTTACCGGAAAAGAAAGTGTTTTTTATAACCGCATCTATCCTCCGGGTATCCAGGAGGAATTCTGTCAACTTCATATTATCAAATCGTATATCCGTTGCATTTATCCGGAGCGACGAAAAGATCGCTTCCCAGTACCATACACGGAATATCGATGTGGAAGGAAAGGAGAATCCTTGTTTATGTAAATAGTCCATCAATCCGGTTTTAAATTCCAACACCGGAAAAGCAATACCCAATTGATTGAAAACGAAGAGTAAAAAATGATCTGTAAAGGCCTGAATCAAACGAATTTGTGAATAATTATTATTTCTGACCTGTTGAACTACCCGTATAATTTCGTCTTTTCTCAATACCCTGCTGCAGGATTCCTCGAAATCAGGCCATGAACCAGGATTATAAAACCAGGGGAATCTGCCATTCTCCAGATAAAAAATCAATAATTCCGTATTACCAGCAATTGGGTCATCGGATTCATTATTGCTGATTTCCGATAATGCTTTTTCCAAATGAGGTGGCAGGATTTCCAATAGTGTTTTTTTCCATCCGGTTTTGGATAGCGTACCCAGGGAGATCGTTAATTGATCGATAACGATTGGTTTATCCTGGATAAATACCCTGTCCAGTGATTTTTCAATAACCGGGATTATCTGTCGTTCGAAATAATCATTCAATTCGTCACTGAACCCATTTAACTCAGTATCACCCGTAGCTTCAATGTCGAATATTACTTTATTGATATGATGCGTATTATCGAACAACAGAATTAATCCAGAAGGAACATCGAGTTCATTACCGTAATCAGATTATTACGCAGGGTGAGTAGTATTGATCCGGATGTGGAAGGATTGGCCTTAGCATCAAGCCATTCCCGCCAGCGACTTTCAAAGTTCTGCAGGGAGGGCGTATCCGCCTGATCCGCCAAGGTATTACTATCCAGCCAGAATATATGAGGAAAAATATGTGATGGAACCTCATCATGAATGATGCCCTCGGCAAATTTTCTGAATTTTTCCTCTCTGTGATGGGCAGGATAATGCGGAACAGGATCACCATCGTTGATTATATCCCTTGCGTATCCTGAAGGCAGTACAATGGAAATGCGGAACGAATAAGGTTCGGATATTGCCACGGGAGGATCGCCCTGAGGGATATTTAACTCTATGGCTGTACTGAACTCCTGGTCAGGCCGGAGCAGAACATGTTCCACTACATGGACTCCACTCCCTGCTTCACGAAGCTCCCTGATAATTCTTCGAATAACCTCCCTTGCCCGATCCTCATCCGGTAAAGGTTCAGGGTGGATAGCCAGATAAGTTCCGGGGACCGGGATTTCATGTTCCATTCCTATCCGGTACCTGATTTCCGGTCCGACTGTCTGTTGTTCCAGATAGTAAACATCACGGTTTATACCCTGTCTGATAGCGGCTATGGCATCCAATCGTGCATCCTGGGCTGTTGGATAAGTGGTTGTGCCTTCCAGGACAGGGCTTGAACTACTATCAATTATTTCAAAATTAAATAAACCCCCACCGGTAGTATTTATCCGGATAAAGTTATCTGCTTCGCCATTAAGCGTTCTGCATTCACCGTTTCTCTGCCCGGATAAGGTTATCAGTCTATCTGCCAGTCCAGGGATGTTGAGTGAGTCCCATGCAGTTTCCTGGTAATTAAAAGCTGAAAACCGTTTTTTACTTAGTTCCGGATAACGCTGGAGAATATAGGCTTTATCCGAAATCAGATCTCGGGAAGTTTCGTACTCACGTTTTTCAAGTTCCACACTTTCAGAAACATTATTGGTTTCTTCAGAAAACCGGTAGGCAGTGAACTTCTCCAAAGTCATACCAAACCTGGCTAAAATATGGTCTAAAAACCGATTCCGCCTGTCGATAAATACATAGGAGGGTTCGAATATATCGGTCAATAGTTTCTGATAGGAATTATCCAGATCACTTATAAAATCCTCCCAGGTCATGGCGGAATTGAGAAAATCAATGAGGATACGTTTAAGATACGGAATATTATACAGTGGCTGTTTGAAATACGTATTTGCAGATATGTCATCAATTGAAAAAAGTTCATTCAGATGATATAGCAAATTTGAATAGCTTGCGAGAGTATGATCAAAGACTGTTAAATAGGCACGTAACTGTTCAACCTGGGCTTTATGTAAAGGAGCGGTAGTTATTTCAGAAAGACTGTTATCGGCTAATCCGTATAAAGGAGGAAAATCGTATTGTATTGAATTATAATCAGATATTTCCAGGATATCACCTTCAGGAAAAGGGATAAAATCCTGTTGCGATGGGGACATAATTGTTGATAAGGACAGCTCATCATACAACGTGGTTACAAGATTTACGTTATATGGGATTTCAACTCCTTCCAGGTAAAATGTAAAACGTGATTTGTAACGGCTTAAACGTGGTTTGTATAAATCCGGTTTAGCCAGCTTAAGGCAATCTTTGGCTTTATCATGTACAATCCGGTTTCGTATGTAATTTGAAATCATAATACTTTCAATGGCAAGGATCTGATTTTCAGGTATCTGTGGTTGCGTGGGCATCCCTATCCCGGCAGTTTCGATCAAAATATGACTCAAGTCCGATACAAAAACCACTCCCTTGCTTTGATCGGCATCGATATTGTATTTTCCCGACAACGCTTCATCCGTTAAAAATCCATTATTTAAAAGGGGGCCTTCAAAGATAGATTCAATATGCTGTGACTGCTTTAACAGATTTTCAAAGGATTCAAATTGTATAACCGGATCAAAAAAACCAGCTAATTTTTTATATACATTCGCCAGGTATTTTTCAATATTAATTTTTTTTAGAAGTTTAATCGTTGCGTGAATAGCAATTTCCTGAATACGAACTGCTTTTACCGTTAAAAAATCCTCACAGAGATTCCTGTTTTGTTGAACTACCTCCATTACATCATTCCGGATAGCATAAGCGGTAGTTACCTTTCTGTTAAATTCCTTCAGGACGGAGGAATCACCCGGGCCGCCACCCGGAGCTTCCGAGAGAATGGACGAAATTTCTGTTTCTATCGCCGCGTTTTCGGCAGGATCATTACCAATGGCCGGTGAAACCTTTATCGTAATACCGAAACTGACTGTCTCACTTGTATTATATGTTACTTCCAGATTAGTGAAATAATCATTTTCATCATATGGGTCCGTGGTTGTCAGGATTATTCCTGTCGAGCCCGGACTGGTTATAGAAAGAATCGAAATATCTTCACGAAAGACACTGACAATTTCCTCATCCCAATAAGGAAATGAAAATTCAAGAATGTAATCCCTGGGACCTCCACCAGGATCGACGGTGATACTGCGTGCAATGATGCTGCTATTCAGATCTCCGAGTTCACTATCGGTTTCGAGCTCAAGGAAGATATCGTACAATCCGTTGATATC
>WOR8_10002204_pt1 | contig 19537 bp, 15 predicted proteins | sample DeeMarSeWOR38_10_FD_19890 | JGI IMG/M metagenome (IMG submission 19890)
CTTTATACAATGCATTTCGTGACAATGCGAACGTGTTTTTGATGTTGTGTGGTCATGTGCCGGGTGAAGGTCAAAGAACGGATGTTTACAATGGGAATACTATTCATAGTATTTTATCTGATTATCAATCAAGAACAAATGGTGGTAACGGGTGGCTCAAAATTTTGGAATTTGATCCTACGAATAACTCCATTAATGTTAAGACCTATTCCCCATATTTAGACCAATATGAAACTGATACAGACAGTGAGTTTAGCCTTAATTATAATATGGGCGGGAGTTCACTTCCTTTTACATTGCTGAGCACGCAAACTTCAGTTTCGAATCCCGGTAATGCAACCTTTTATTGGTCGGGATTAGAGGGTGATCGGACCTATGAATGGTATGTTACAGTTGAGGACGAAAGTGGATATATCACGGAAGGGCCAGTCTGGTCGTTCACTACCGATCCGGCATTACCGGTAGAGCTTTCCTCGTTTACTGCTAAGATAAAGGAAAACAAAGTGATACTTAACTGGCGTACCGAAACGGAAGTCAGTAATTATGGATTTGAAATCGAAAGATCAACCAATAAAGACAGTTGGAAAAAAATCGGATTTGTTGAGGGACATGGTAACTCAAACTCGCCTAAAGATTATTTATTTACAGACAAAAATCCGGTTGGAGGAAGTAATTTTCATTACAGGTTAAAACAACTGGATACAGATGGTAAATATGCATATTCCGATATAATAGAAGTAAACCTGATTCCAAATGAATATGCATTATACCAGAATTATCCGAATCCTTTTAATCCAACCACAACTATCAGGTTCAGTTTAAAACAAGATAACTGGGTGAATGTTTCTATCTACTCGGTTCTGGGTGAAAAAGTTGCAACTTTAATTGATAATAAGTTTGAGAAGGGATTTCACGAGTTAAAGCTGGATGCATCCAACCTGGCAAGTGGTGTATACATTTATAAATTAAGTGCCGGTAAGAATAGTGAGGATTATATCGGAATAAAGAAGATGATGGTAATTAAATAATTTTTCTTGAAGCGTAATTAAGAAGGGACAGAAAATAACTGTCCCTTTTTAAATGAATATATCTCTGGCATCAAAATACGAACGTTACTCCGAACTTGATATTATCGAAAGCAATTGGCGGTGCACTGCTGAACGGCCAGTTCATTTTTTCCTGTCTTAATTCATAAAGTCCGTATCCTAATGCGCTTTTTAAAATAAAGAAAACAACGGGTCCCGCAGCAGGAGTAGATTTTAAGATTTCTTTAATAAAGACATCGAGTAAACCGTGTGCAGCTAGTTCAATGATACCGCTGCCAGCCCATTTCCAGAATAAATGTCTTTCGAAAACAATTGCTCTTTCATAACCGGCTTCTAATACGATCAGACGGGTTGCCTGCACTCTTACACCCATTTCATTGCTTGTACCAAATCGAAAAGTTTCATCGTATAATTGTTTTATTCTTTCATCACCTGCGTTGAGCAAATCTCCTTTAAAGTCTATATTTGTCCAGTTCATCATTGAAGTATGATATGGAGTCACAGAGGCTTCTGTTCCCAATTTGTACCCATAACCGCTTGACCAGGCTAAACCGAACTGCCAGTTGCTTGTTTCTATATCAGAAAATGTGCCCGAACCACCGGCAAGGCTATTAGAGTTGTGATTGATAAGCAAGTAATTAAATCTGCGTCTTTCAATGTACTCGGCAAATCTTGTCGTGTTTTTGCTTGTGTAACCGAGCTTTAATTCAATAAGGTGGTTGTTTGCGAAAGAAGCTTCAACATCTTTTCGGGTAATATCTGAAAAACCGTAATTAAGTGAAATCGTAGGTTTCTTTTTCCACCAATCAACCCAATCACCGACTTCTTCCCAATGCCATTTCCATTCTTCTTTTGTCTCAGTCGTGTCCTGTGCAAAAGAATAAAGTGGTAAAAATACAATTATTAAACTCAGGAATTTAGAAGATACTCTGTGCATTATTCCTCCTTAAAAGGATATGTTTTTAGTATAGTTAAAATAGTTTATAATTAAACTCAACACGATTAGTTTTAAATGAGCGGTTTATTCTTAAGACGGAATTCCAATATAAAAGGTTACTTAGCGGATTCATTTATCTTCAGGCGTATAATCTCATCGAGATAACGATGAAATTTTGCCGGCAGATTCTTATACTTAGGATTTAATTTCCGACGTACGATCTCAAAATCATTCGAGCCCGAACTTTTAATATCCTTTTCAATATTGGAAACCAATTTTTCGATTTTTACCCTGACTTTTTCTTTTATTGATTCATCTTCGCTGTCGCTGATAATGGACACAGTTTCCTTTAAATTAAAGTTTGTTTCATATAAAACCTTAAAAACCAAACCCCTGAAGTTCTCAGAAATCATTGTGCGATTAACGTTGCCAAGTTCTTTAGCAGTTTCTGTGATAGCCGAGTGCGAAAAATTTTTATCTCTTAAGGATTCAAGCACATGATCTTCAAAATTGTATTTTATTTCCCTTACAATTTCTGACGGAAGATCGGAAAGTTGAATTAAATTACGATTCTCAGATTTTGCAAATATAATTGCCCGTTTAATTACCGATTGAAGCTCTCTTACATTACCCTTCCAGTTGTAGTCTTTTAATGCCTGCAAAACAGCTTTTGATAAATATGCATCAGCAGATTCTTCCCTTAAAAAATGGACTGTAAGAGGTTCGATATCCTCTTTCCTTTCTCTAAGCGGGGAAAGTTCTATCTTGAGAACATTTAAACGATAATATAAGTCCTCCCTAAATTTTTTTTCTTTAACAAGCGTTTCTAAATTTTTATTAGTAGCTGCAACAACCCGCACGTTTACTTTATTTGTTTGCGACGAACCGACTTTTTCGATTTCACCAGATTGCAAAACCCTGAGCAATTTTAGTTGAAAGTTTTCACTCGTTTCTCCAATTTCGTCAAGAAATATTGTTCCGTCATTTGCAGTTTCAAATCTTCCTTTTTTATCCCCAGTTGCGCCTGTAAATGCACCACGCACGTGACCGAACAACTCGCTTTCTAATAAATTTTCTGAAAGAGCCCCGCAGTTAACCGCTATAAAATTTTTTTCTTTTCTCCTGCTTAATTCATGTATAGCCCTGGCGACCAGCTCTTTCCCGGTTCCGCTTTCACCTGAAATAAGAATTGTTGCATCAGTCGGTGCAGCTTTTTTAATTAACTCAACAATTTTTCCCATCGCACCCGTGCAATAGACAATCCCCTTGAAATTTTGTACCTCCAAATCAGATTCAATTTCTGCCTTGGAGCTATCCTCTTTGTTTTCTTTTAGTTTTTCAATATCCTCTTTCAGCAATTTTATTCTGTTATGCAATTCAGTTGAGCCGGCACCTTTAACTTCTAATTCAGATTGAAGCTGAAAAAGTTCTTTTTCTTTTTTATTTAAAAGTGATTTTAGAATCTCGGTTTCACTAAGTGCACCTTTGAGTGTTTCCTTTCCCTCGATTAAAAATGTAACGATTTCTAATGACAGCACTCCGATTAAGGGTAAGATAAAAAACGAGACGGCGATTTTTATATGCAAAATTGAAAACAGGATAAAATAGATCAGTATTACACTACCGGTAAAGAATAAATACTGATATGGTTTTCTTTTCCCGGTTGAATTTTTGAAGTAAATAAATCCAACGACTAAAAGTAGAAGTACAATCCCAGAAAAAGTGTAATAGTCTCGATTTATAAACCGGGAATTGAGAATATTATCAAGCGCAAACGCATGCAATGCCATACCTGGTAATTGATCATCAAAAGGTGTTTGCAGTGTTGGAGCAATTTGCGGATCGCTGATACCTATGATTACAATTTTATCCTTTAACTTCTTAAGTTCAGGAGCATTTTTATAAGCGAGTTCGCTGAATTCAATAAAAGTATAATTACTGAATCTTTTCCAGGATGAGATAAAATTAATTGCTATGGATCTGGATTTTTCATTAAAGCCGGAGAGCTGCAGTGCAAAAGCTTTTTCCTCTATCCCGTTACTTTTAACGAATAAGGGAATAATGAGCTCTTCCTTTTTTATATAATTTAGATGTCCTGATGGAAAATTTTCATTAAGTAATTTTGGGCTGGGATAACTGAGTGAATCGGTGAAAAAATCTTTTCCGCCATCAATTATTTTTCCGGCAATTGAACTTAAAACAACTTTACCGGATTTCTCAATTTCACTCTTTAATAATTGATCGTAAACGGACTGAGTGACAAATCTCGAGCTGAGAAATATTTCCAGACCAATTCTTCTAACACGGAGCTTTCCCAATTGATTTATCAGCAAAGCATAATAATTTCTTTTAATTGGCCATGGACCAATGCGTGCAAGGTCTTCCTCAGAAATGTGTATTAATACGATATTTGAATCTGGATTTTCTTCACCTCTTGCTTTAAGTGCTAAATCGTTAAATGCTTTGTCTATTCCACTCCGTATATCCCCGAATAATAAAAGGAAAAGAAATACAAGCAGTACAATGAGAATTTGAACTATTGTTTTTTGTTTTATAACCAAGATTTAAGGGTCTAATTTTTAATATTCTTCAACTAAATATATAAAATTGAAATGATGTATTTATTGCTCATATGTTAATTATTATCTGCCGAGTAATACTAAGGATTTTTGTAAATCGAGTTCGTAAAATTTTTGTAATTTTACCTTAAATATTTCGTGAATTATGGAGTTAAAATGAAAATATACAAGTGGGTTACAATTGCATTTGCCGCGGCAGTTCTTTTTAGCGGTTGTATTCAGATTGAAACAACATTATTTGTTAAAAAAGATGGCAGTGGTACTATCAATGAAAGAGTTGTTATGAGCAAGACATTTGTCAATATGCTCAAAGAGTTTGCTCAATCATTCCAGGATTCAACATCGACTGATGAGTTTACTTTATTTAAAGAAGATGAAATTATTAGCGATGCAAAAAATTATGGGGCAGATGTAAGCTATGTCTCTCACAGTTTCATTAGTGATGAAAATTGGGAGGGCTATACAGCAATCTATGCTTTTAATGATGTAAGTAAGATAAAACTGACTCCTGATCCTGATGATAAAATTGAAGTTGGAATGGGAGAGCAGGAAACCGCACAAGCAAAGGATTATTATTATTTTAGTTTTATCAAAGGGGATATTCCTGAGTTAATAATTGACCGACCTGAAATTCAAATGGATAATGAAGGGGAAGAAATTGAACAAGATGAAACACAGGAGACAAATGATCAGCTTGGTGATGAATTTATAAAAATGATGGAAGGAATGAGTATTATGGTTAAAGTTGGAGTTGAAGGCGATATTGTAAATACTAATGCTACCTATGTAGATGGTTCTGAAGTTACATTATTCCAAATGGATTTAAGCGAAATGATGAAGGATAAGGATAACTTTAAAGAATTTACTAATAAACAGCCTAATAATGTTGAGGAAATGAAAGAATTCTTAAAAAAATTTCCATCTATGAAATTAGAAATTGAAAAACCAGTAAAAATTAAATTTAACTAAATCAACTAAAATAAAATTTGGAGAAAAAATGAAAACCATTCTATGTCCGGTAATAATCTTTATTCTTTTAAGCGGGATGTTAGTTGCTCAAAATGATGATACCACATTTGGAAGTGAAATAACCCTGACTGAGAAAACAAAAATATCGGATATTCTTGCAGATCCTGAAAGTTATCTGGATAAAACGGTGCTTGTTGAAGGAGAAGTTTTAGATGTTTGTCCTAAAATGGGATGCTGGATGGAAATCAAATCAGATTCACCGGCAGAAGAATCCGTGGCTGAAAAAATAAAAGTGAAGGTAAAAGATGGAGAAATAATTTTTCCGATGGAAGCCATTGGACAAAATGCACTTGTTGAGGGAAAAGTATACAAAATTGAGCTTACACAGGAAGAAGCGGTTGGATATTTTGAACACATTGCTGAAGAATCGGGTAAAGATTTTGATCCTTCAACTATTACCGGGCCTATGACTATTTATCAAATCAAAGGATTAGGTGCTGAAATTTATCCCAAAGAAGGATAAAATATTTTTAAGTACAGATAAAAGCCGTCTTGAATCCAGACGGCTTTTTTATTTATTTAAGTTACCTGTTCCATTTCTTCTTTTTTTATCATTCCTAATCGTTATTCATTTAGTTAAATTTACTTTGCAATTATGAACGAGAATAAAATAGAAAAGCAAATTTTCACCTATCCACTACTATTCAGGCTGATTTTTAAATTTGGAAACCTGTTTGTTACCCTTTTTTTAATTGTTTACTCATTGCCGCTTGTTGTTTATTTAGATCAAAATAACCTTTTAATAATTCCGATAGTAGTATCACTATTTATAATTTATTTTATTAACCGCTACTATTTTAACCTTTACAAAATCTTGCCATATAAAATTGTAGCTGATAATGATAAAATGACCTGCTTAAATTTTTTCCTGTCAAAGAAGGAGGTAATGGTTCATTATGAAGATATTGAATCGCTTTCAGGAGGAATTTTTGAAAATAAAATATCAGGAATGATGAAAGTTTGTGATGGGAAAAATGCTATTTGCGTAGGATTTTATCACAAACTTACAAAGTCAAATAAACTGGCAACAATTATTTTAAGTAAAGTAAAAAGACCACTGTATGATGAGGTGCTGGAAAGGCTGATTTCAAAGGATAGAAAGAACTAAAAATGAAAATTGCAGTTTTATTGTCAGGCGGTGTTGATAGCTCCGTTGCATTAAGAGAACTAAAAAAAAACGAACATGATTTAACCGCCTTCTATCTTAAAATATGGCTACAGGATGAATTTTCTTTTTTAGGTGAATGTCCGTGGGAAGAAGATTTAAAATTTGCCCGTAGTGTTTGTGAGCAGGCCAATGTTCCGCTTGAGGTAATTCCACTACAAACCGAGTACTGGGATAATGTTGTTTCCTACACAATTGATGAAATAAAGGAGGGAAGAACTCCCAATCCCGACATTTTTTGCAACAGTCTCATTAAGTTTGGAAAATTTTATGATAAGATAGATTCATCTTATGAAAAAGTTGCTAGCGGGCACTATGCAAATGTTGAATTGATAGATAATAAATATGTTTTAAAATCATCTCCGGATCCGGTTAAAGATCAAACTTACTTTCTTGCATATCTTTCACAAGCACAGCTTTCGCGTGCACTTTTTCCAATTGGTAAATTTAAAAAAGCAGAAATAAGAAAAATTGCAAAGGAATTCGCTCTACCCACACAAACCAGAAAAGACAGCCAGGGTATATGTTTTTTGGGGCAAATAAAATTTAAGGAGTTTATTAAACATCATCTTGGGGAAGTGGAAGGAGAAATTATTGATGTTGACTCAGGCAAAGTTATGGGTAAACATCCAGGTTATTACTATTTCACAATAGGTCAAAGATCAGGTTTGAGATTAAGCGGCGGTCCATGGTTTGTCGTAGATAAAAATGTTAAAGAAAATATCATATACATTTCAAGAGAAAATAAAGCTATTAGGGAACAGAGTGAATTCAGGGTTGGAAAGTTTAACTGGATATCAGGTAATCAACCAGTGAAAAAAGAATTAAAAGTAAAAATAAGGCATGGAGCGACCTTTTTTAATTGTACATTAAAAGTAAATAATGATGAGGGCAGTGTTAAACTTGAAAAACCCGATACCGGAATAGCACCCGGTCAATTTGCCGTTTTTTATGAAGAAGATGTTTGTCTGGGCGGTGGAGTGATTTTGTAAAATTGAAGTGAAGAATTAGAACTTGTTTTGCAGATTTTTTTTCATCTCTCTTTCTCTCGAGGAGATGAACAGCGGACTGTCTTTTTGAGAAGAAATTCCTAAAAGTTTTTCACAATTGCTGCAAATGTAGGCATATCTCAATCCAATAACCGAATCCATTTCGCAGATCCAGGCGTGCTGGGTTTCTTGCATGCAATGAGGGCACTTAATCTTAATTGGTTCTTTCTGTAGCATTTTAGTCATCATAACCTCTCCACTTATGCCTTTAAGACTCGTGAACTATTAAAATTGTTACCATTTGCATAAACTTTTATTGAAATGATGATAAACTTTTTCTACCCGGAACTTATATTTAGTGAAAACTATAGGTTTTTTCAACCCAGTATTCTGCAATAATTCCGCCCTGTGTGCCTGATTCCCATTTGGATTTATACGCTGCGGCTATAATTTCAGATATACAGTCCTCGCACTTTAAATTATTGTAAAGAATTTTATGATCAATCACTTTTCCAATTTCATTTATCTTTAAGCTCAATTTAATTGAGCCCGAAATATTTTTGCTGTTCTGCTCAGGTAAAACCTCTAATAATTGTCTCGGAGATTGCGGAAGAGAAGTTAAAGAGGCTGTGACAACAGATTGTTCAACTCCGGTGGCTGGCTCGCTTTCGGTGCTATTAGTTGTTAATATATCACTAAGTAATTCGGGCTCTTCCGGTAAATCGGAGATTAATATTTGCGGAGTAGTCGGTTTTTGTGATAATTCCACTGTTGGCTGCACCGTAAGAGGAATTTCATCTATTAAAATTATGGGATCATTAAATTTTTTAATTGTTGAAGGCGCAAGCTTGGGGAAAAAATAAAACAGGCAAATGAATATTACTTCACTCAGGATAATACTTAAGTTTAAAGTGATCGAATATCTTTTATGTCTGTCAAAGAAAGCACTCATCTCCACCTCAGCAGTGTTTCCGCGTTAGCAGTCTTTTTGTTATGGAGATCTTCAACTTCAACAGTTAATATATAATCACCTTTATTGTATTTGCTCATATCAATTTGAAGGTATACAGGAACATCTTTTTTAAATGATTTATAGTTTGTAGTAAGCGTTAGTTTATCTTCGTCACTACTAAAACCCAGGAAATTTGCAACGGAATTTACAGCACTTTCAAATCCTGATCGCTCTTCTTTTTTTGATATTGTTACTCTTTGCTCAAAGCTTGAGGTATTATTTACATCTAATGTTAGGTTATATACTTCGTAGTAAATATAAATATTGCTGGTTGCTGTAAATTCATTTAGTGGATTCGGAAGAATATTTAAGTTACCCCTTTTAATGGTTAAATCAGAACCTCTTTGGCTTACTTTTTCTGCAAGCAGAATATCGCTTAAATCCAATTCATCATTACTGAAATATTTTACGTTGTAATAAAAACGATTTGTGAAAACCCCATGATCAGAAATACGTATTATCTCAAAAGCCATTTGAACACTATCAGGTTCTGTCTCTAATTCAATTGAATTAATCTGATATTCTTCATTCAAACCAAGTTTAATGTTCTTCTCTGGTCTGTTATCAAGCATTTGATCTGTTTTTTTTACTAAGAAATCCGAATTTTCATCAATTAAAAATAATCCATATTTGTGTGCAAGGGGAAATTTATCCTCCAGATTAAATTGATTTGATAGATTCATTGCATAGTTAATATAAACATCAGTTTTCCCGCTGAAATCTTTTCCCAGGTCCTTAAACTGAGCTATGGTGTATGGAACATTTATTACGGGTCCTTCAAATTTTGGCTCATAATTTTCCGGCTCATTTCTCCGTAAGTCCTTTACAAAGAAATCCGTATCGCCTGCAAATTGAGACAGATGTCTGCTGTAGGGTCGTGGCGTGCTATATCTGAAGTTGCCATTCCAGTATTCATCAACAAATCCAAGAATTTTATCCTTGTAAAACCATAAGTCGGTTTTAAGCATTAAAGAAGTTCTTCCTCCGGCGCTTATATGTGGCCTGTATCTTACCCTGCTTACAGGTTCGCCGTATCGGATTAAAATTTCACCACGGTCTGTATTCCAACCGTAAGTTTTTCTTTCAGGAACACTAAACCTTAGATTGGAGTAAGCAACCCTAGAATAATGTTCTAATAATCTTTCGTTGTAATTTGTGAGAAGTAATGGATCGGATGTTTGCCAAAATTTTTCAATTGATTCTTCCATTTCCGGTTTAGAAAAATCATTTAATTTTTCACGTATATTGTTATTTAATAAAAGAGATGCGGATTGAAATTTAAACTCATTTTTTTCTGCTTCATCCATTAAATTTAAAGCGTTTTTGTATGCCAAATACGCTGAATCCATTTTGGTAATTTTATAATAAAGTAAGCCGAGATAAGTGTAAGCTTCCTTATTCACGGGATCAATTTCAATTACTCTTTTAAGTAACGGAATTCCTTTTCCAGGTTCACCTATTTCTTCGTAAAGGCAGCTCAGGTGAAAATATGCATCAGTTCTGCTTGAATCCGATTTAATTGTTCTTCTAAAAAATGTCTCAGCCTTTAAAAAATCTTCAATTGCAAACTCATTATAACTTAAAGAAGGATCGCTATTAATCTTTAAAACAGAATTGTTGTATTCGTAAAAGTCTAATTCTTTTATCCTTCCAAGATTGAACAATGCCTCAGTACAATTTGCATCAATATTTATTATATCTTCGTAAACATCGTAAGCCATTTTTCTGCTGAATTTTTCCATGAGCCTGGCTTTAAGAAGCCAGTATTCAATATTCTTTTTATCATTCCAAATAGCATTCTGAATATATTTACGTGCAAGTACGCGGGATTCTACGGTGTTCTTTTTAAAGTAGATTTTTGCCAGTTCATAATATGAATCAGCATTGGAAAAGGAATCAGCAGAGAACTTAAAATTTTTTATTGCTTCGTTTATATTTCCGCTGGAAATTAATTGTAAGCCCTTTAAATGCGAGTAATTATGCTCATTGCCTAAATTTTGCGAATATGCAATAGTTACATAACTTAGTAATAAAAATATGATCATATGTCTTATAATTGACATCAGAACATTTATAAAATTATTTATCATAAGTTACTTCACCCTGAAAATAATATTCCTTTAATGATAAAGCAATGATTAATTTATCCTCGCATCTCGTGAAATTATTTGGGTCATTGGCTTATTTGCATTATAATTCATTTTTCAAAGATTGACAAATAGATGAACGATTCCGCACTAATTTTTATTCCTGATATAAGCGGCTACACCGAATTTATTACTCGGACTGAAATCAGGCATAGCAAGCATATTATCTCTGAGCTCCTGGAGATAATAATCAATGCAAATAAGCTTTCGATGAAGGTTTCGGAAATAGAAGGCGACGCCGTACTTTTTTATAGAATTGGTGAAGCTCCATCATTAGCAGATATTATTGAACAGGTAAAAAAAATGTTTATTGATTTTCATTCTCATTTGAAGGTAATTCAAAGAGACAATGTATGTCAGTGCGGTGCATGCAGAAGCGCGATAAATTTAACGCTTAAATTTATTACTCATTATGGTGTGTTAAATGAAACTGTAATTGGCAATTTTTCCAAAATTATCGGTGGTGATGTAATTCTTGCTCATCGTCTATTAAAAAACAAGCTCAATGCAAGGGAGTATCTACTTTTAACTGAAAATTACTGGGAGAGAACAAATTCAAGTGAAAGTTCTTCTTTAGGGCTTGAACCATTTCAAAACCATACTGAAACCATTGAGAACTTTGAAAACGTTAATGTTAAATATACAATGCTTTCCTCCATTCGTGAAAAAATTCCTGAACCTGTAATACCTGACAAACACAAATTTTACAAAGAAAAACCTGATGCTCAAATAGAAATTAAAGCACCGTTACTGCTGGTCCATGAGTTACTAACCGATATTGATGCGAAAATGGATTATGTTCCGGATATTAAAAAAGTATCGGGGCAATCAAAAATCAACAGGGTAAACTCATCCCACACCTGTGTTTTTGATGATCTTGAAATTCATTTTGTTACTTTATCAAGTGAAAATAAGGGAAAAGAATTAAGCTATATTGAAGAAGCTAACTTAAGTATTGGAATAGAATTCATATCTGATTATAGAATGAAAGAATCCCTGCTTGGTACTGGTTTAGAAGTGAGGATTTTCCCCAAGCATAAATTGATTAAAGATAATTCAATATTTAAAAGATTGTATAATGGATTTAAAGAGAAAATGATGCTAATTAGGATTAAAGGAATTACTTCAAAGAACCTGGTAATATTTAAAAATTACTGCGAACAGGTTGCAGCGGAAAGAAAAAATAAAAGCTAAAAACTAATTCATAAATTTTTCAAAATAGTATTTCTTTTCATAAAGACTCTCTCTGTTATCTCTAAAAAATTGTTTGATTGTTTCAACCGAAATTACTCTTGCAATTCCATACCTGATTGAGGAAAATCTTTTTACGTATTCTTCTCCTTCATAAGGCACAATGGGATTATAGCTTTCGTTATTATTCAATTTTTTTGGTGCAAGTACGTTCTCTTCAACTTCTGGAACCCATTCAATAATACCAACCATTTCAAAATTCGGCACACCATCTCTAATTGCAAGAACTACTCCGCCACTCATTCCGTTATTAATTACCGCATCGATTAAAAATGAACCTTTTTCATCTCTATTAGGATTGCTGACGATGGCTTTTGTTACCATTTGATGATTAATAGGATATCCAAAGACATACACGAATGAACCCCAATCTAATTCTTTTGCAAGTCCTAAAGGATAATTGAATACAGGAAATTTAATATTAGAAAGTGATTTATAGTCTTTGCCGATCACTGCCAGATCGCTTTTGTCATCAACAGCTAAAATCTCGAATTCACTTCCTTCAGGAAAACCAATAGCATAAACTGACTGTCTTTCTTTAATAAATACTGCCTCAATGAATTCGGTGAATTGCCCTTCTTCATTGGCGAAATAAGAAATAATTGTATCCGGGTCTTCAACAACATGTGCACAGGTTAATATTGCAATTTTTCCTTCGCTGTAAAAGATAGCTGTACCTGTGCCGGATGTTGATTGATCTGCATAGCCTTCTGCTGTTGCAATCTTGGATAGGTCTGCTGCGGTTAAATTTTTTTTTGTTAGTTGGATACCCTGATCAAAAAGATATGTTTTATAAAATGCAGTGCTATTAATCCTATGAACAGTTTGGCTTATTTCTCTCAATTCATCTGAAGCTCCTTTATAAGGGAACTCGCTGTCGTATTTTCCATCTTGCAGAATCGGATAGATTTCTTTATATGTTACGCCCGAACAACTTGTGAGGATAAAATATAAAGCAAGCAAAACTGAAAAAGCTGCAACAAGCTTTAGAGTTTTCATTTTTCCAAACCTCCCATTCTGTTATAGTTCAATTAACTTGTTCCGAATAACATACTGAGTTAATTCAACATTAGATTTTAATTGCATTTTATCCAGAATTCGGTTGCGGTAAGTGTATACTGTATGGACACTAATTGAAAGATCATTAGAAATTTCTTCAGTGGTTTTTCCGGCTGCAATCAAACACATAATCTGGTATTCTCGATCCGATAGTCTATCATGAAGCTTTGAATTTGCTTTTCCGCCGTATTCCTCCGCAAGTTTTTCGGCGAGAGGTTGATTAATGTACTTGCCGCCTTTAACAATATTTCGGATTGCCGAAACCAGCTCATTGGGTGCACTAACTTTTTTCATATAACCGGCAGCACCTGCTTTAATTGCTCTCAATCCGTATTGCTCTTCACTGAACATACTTAAAATCAAAACGGGCAATTCGGGTCTGCTTTTCTTCAGATCCTTTAAAGCATCGAGTCCGCTTCTGCCGGGCATGCTGATATCAATAATTGCTATGTCGAAGTGATAATCGTTAACGAGCTTAAACAATTCTGATGCGTCTTTTGCCTCGCCGCTGACAATCATATCATTTTCTTCGGCTACAATTTGCTTTAATCCTTCTCTAACAATCGCGTGATCATCTACAATTAAAATTCTAATCATCCTGCTTGTCTGTTTTTTAATTTAGCTTAACCTTATATGGAATTTCAACTTTGACGGTTGTTCCTTTCGTTGGAATCCCTTCAATATTAACTTCCCCCCCGACTGCAAGTGCCCTTTCTTTCATACCAATTATTCCAAGGGATCGTGGATTTTTAATCTGCTCGCTGCTTATCCCCAAACCGTTATCCCTGATTTCCAAAATTAATTTAGGATGGCTTTGGTTTAATGATATGTACACATGGGTCGCTGAAGCATGTCTTATGATATTTGTAACGGCTTCCTGAAATATTCTAAAAATTGCAGTAGACTTCTCTCTATCAATACTTATTTCATTTGACGGTAAGGAGAGAGAAAATAATTTGTCCGTTACATTTCTAAATTCCTGTGTCTGCCATTCAATCGCAGGAATTAAACCAAGTTCGTCAAGAATTCCCGGGCGCAGTTTAGATGTAATCCTTTGGACAGATTCTACGGACTCATCAATTACTTTTGAGAGACCGTTTATCTTTTCTTTTAAGTCTTTTTGATCTTTTCTTAGCTTATTTGCAAGCAGAGTAATTTGAATTTTTAATACCGTTAAGACCTGTCCTAATTCGTCGTGAATTTCTCGAGCAATTATAGCCCTTTCTTCTTCTCTAATTGACTGAAGATGTGACGCAAGATTTCTTAAAACTAAGCTGTTTCGTCTAAGTTTGTCTTCAGCTTCTTTTCTTTCCGTTATATCTCTTGCAATCGAAAGGACAGTCAGTTCACCATCGTACGGAAAGAGATGAGAGCTAACTTCTGTTGGAATAAGTTTTTTATCCTTTGCACGATGGATGACCTGGTAAATTATGTGGCTTTCCTCAAGTAATCGTTCGATGCTTCGGTTAAATTCATCAATATACTTTGGCTCTACAATTGCCGAAGGACTCAGTTTTAAAAATTCATCTTTTGTGTATCCAAATCTGTTACATGCAACATCATTAACTTCTATAAAATCGCCGTATGTTTTATTTTTTCTAAGTTGTGTAACAAATACTGCATCGTTTGCATTGTTAAAAAGCATCCTGAATTTCTTTTCACTTTCAATCAGTTCAAGCTCAGAATTTTTTCTTTCTGTAATGTCTTTAATTATACTTAAAGTTACTTTTTCAGAATCCGGCAAATCCAAAAATGAATTAGAAAATTCGAACCAGCACTTTTTATCGTTCCACAAAACATTTTCTCTTTCGAATCTGGTCTTAATTTCTTCATTTAAAGCATCTCTCAAATATGTTTGAAATACTTTTTCTTTTTCTGAATGATGGTAGACGATTGAAAATGGTTTACCGACTAATTCTTCTTTTTTCATTTCAACAATACTGCAGTAAGCGTCGTTTACCATTAATATTTTCCCGTTTCTGTCTATCAACCGCATACCATCAACAGAAATATCCCATAGCCGGCTGAAAAGTAATTCGGCCTTATCCGGAAGTTGACTTATTTCTTCTGTTAATAACTGCTCTTCCATTATCAGGAGCTGCTTTCGTGTTTTACTTTAAAACCTTTTTTCATCCACCCGCGTGCAAGAATTAATCCCAACGGAGAAACCATAGCAATGCAGGCATATATAAGCCACATCATCTCCGTGTTCATTTCCGACGGGGGAGTATCTGCCGGGCAGTAATTCATTAAAAACCAGCCGGAGTATAAGCTTGTTATAACTTTAGTTAAGAACCAAGGAAACTGACCGATACCCATATAAATTCCGGTCATATTTTTAGGTGCAATTTCTGCAACCCATTGTAAAAACCTTGGCTGCCACATTGCTTCACCGAGAGTCATTAAAATCAGGTAAGCCATAAGTGTATAAATATTTGGTCCGATTGCCAGAATAAAAGTGGGTGAAGCCATTACAAATGTTCCAATTATCATCATAGTATAAGTATCCTTTTTAGAAGTCAGGGCCGTTACCATCGGTGCTAATATGAAGATCAGAATTGGATTTAGATTTACAAAAAATTCAAAGTTATCGCTAACAAAGCCCTCAAATGCTCTGCTGGTATAAAGCGGAATTGTTAACCAATTATGTGCGAATAAAGTCTGAACAAAAATTAGAATAAAAATAAAATATAAAAATCTTAAATCTTTTAGCGGAAAATTTTTAATGTAGTAAAGAAACTTTTCTTTACTTGTCATTTCAGCCATCTCATCTTTCTCTTCATCTTTTTCAGAATTATCAGATGTTACTTTCATTTCATTTACGGCTTTTTTCATTGCCTTTTTTGTAATTATAAAATAGACGATTCCAATTCCTATTACAGTTAAAGCCGCATAAACCCAATAAACGCCAGTAATGCCAAATGCTCTTCTAACAGGAGGAGAAATAATCCCGGGCAAAAATCCGCCTAAGTTCATAAGTGCATAAAGCATGGCGTAACCCATTGCTGCTGTTTTTTCGTTGGTCAGTTGTTTTACACCCGCATAGCAAGCCGGCTGGTAAATTCCGTAGCCTAATATAATTCCAAGTATTCCTAGCATTGCTAAGATATGAGCAGAATTCCATAAACCCGGCACACCCAAGTCAGGGGAAGTTGTAAGCAAAATTCTTCCGACAAGCATTAGTGAAAGAGCAATCAACAAAGATTTTCTTAGTCCAATCCAATCAACTGTTGCACCAAGAAACAACATTGCTATGGTAATTCCTGCAGTAAGTATTCCAACCATTCTCCCTGCATCAATATCATCTAATCCTATGAAATCATTAAAATAAATTGCAAGTAAACCTACAACACCAAAGTAGGTCAGCCCTTCCAGCACATAGGAAAGATTAACACCTAATAGTGCACGGGAAGTGTGCGCCAGATCCACAAATGGCTGTGATAGGTCCATTATAATATTTTCCGCAAAATCGAAATCTTCTTTCGCTTTAGCAGTTTTAGGTTTTGCAATTAGAATTCCTGTGTAGGCGAAAGGTGGAAGTATGATAGAAAACAAGAACCATGGCAGACCATTATAGCCTTTTAAAATCGCTGTTCTGGATGTGGCCAAAACAAAAAATATAAAAAACATTATTGCCAATCCGATGAATACAATTAAGAGATCACTCATATTGATACCGTAAGATTATTTTTTGAAATATGATTTTTCTATGCGCAATTCTTGAGAAATTTTTTGGATAGGTGAAAATTAACTATTTAGTGATTTAGAATGATAAAAATTGAATGGTTCTTATGTAATTTATTTTGATGAGAAAAACACCGTAACTGTTAGTTTTTTAATACTTTATGCAAAGGGATAGTTATTGAGAACCTGCTCCCTTTTCTTTCTCCGCTTTCAACGGCAATGGTACCACCGTTCTTTTCAACAAATTCCTTACAAAGAATCAGGCCCAAACCGGTTCCTTTTTCGTTCGCCGTTCCGTCTCTTCTAAACTGCTCGTCTATTCTGAATAGATTTTTAAGGTTTTCTTTTGTTATTCCAATACCATTATCTATTACGGCAATCTCAGCAAAAGAACCCTTTGCAATTGCCTGAAGCTTAATCTTACCGCCTGCTTTCGTAAATTTTATAGCATTAGAAATAAGATTTCTAAGTATAGTTTCAATCATGTATTTATCGGCGAGTATGAAAAGATTTTTTGGTATTTCAGTACTAATGCTGATATTTTTTGCTGTCGCACTTTCAGTATACAAATTTTTCATTTCATCAATTAAGTTTTCCAGCTCAATCTCGGTTTTATCAATTTCAAACCTTCCCGATTGTAAACGTGACCATTCCAGCAGATTAAGAATAAGATTGTAAAGCTTCTGTGAAGAGGAGTAAATATTTTTTACCGATTCACGGATTTCTGTTGAGGACAAATTGTCGTAAGATTGATAAATGTATTCAGTAATGCCTAATAGTGAATTGAAGGGGCTTCTCAAATCGTGAGAAATAATTGAGAAAAATTTATCCTTAGCCGCATTTAAAATATTTAATTCATCGGCGTATTGAATTAGCTGATCTTCTGTTTTTTTCCTTTCGGTAATATTCTGAACTTGTGCAATGAAGTACAATGGTTTTCCCTCTAAATCCCGGAGGAGTGAAACATTTGTAAGTGCCCAAATTATATCCCCCTCTCTGCTTAAGTATCTTTTTTCAATAAAGCGGTTTTCGTAGGCTTCATTTCTCAATAATTCCATAGTTAATTGAACAGATTTATCCAAATCTCCGGGGTGAGTAATGTCCCTAAAATTCATTTCATTTAATTCATTCTCTTGATAACCTAATATTTTCCTGAATGCAGGATTTGTTTGAATAAATCTGCCATCCAGTTCGAGAATTGCCATTCCAGATCCAGAGTTTTCAAATATACTTCTAAACCTTGCCTCACTTTTAATTACTGCCAGTTCAGAGTTTTTCTTTTCAGTAATATCTGTTGTTGTTCCGATGAGCCGAAGTGGTTTTTTATCATCAGGTTGAAATAAAATTCCGCGATCAATTACCCATCCAACAGAGCCATCTTTTTTATATATGCGATGTTCATATCTGAATTGCTTTTCTGAGCTTTTAATGAATTTATCGAAAATTTTGGTCATTTCTTCCCGATCTTCCTTATAAACAAGAGCTGACCAGTCTTCCAAATTATCTGAGAGCTCATCATCATTAAAACCGTATAAAGCCTTTAAATTTTTATCTGAAAAATATTTTTTTTCATTTATCCAGAACTCCCAGACTCCCGTTTTTCCGGCTTCAACTGCAATTTCATATCGCTTTTGATTTTCCAGTAATTCGTTGTTCAATTTGTTTTTGTACAGCGCCATTTCTACTGTTCTTTTCAGATCTTTTATTTCAAAGGGTTTAATTAAATATCCAAAAGGATCCGTAAGCTTTGCACGTTGAAATGTTTCGTCATCGGTGTAAGATGTTAAAAATATTACAGGTAATCGAAGTGACTCACGGATTTTGTTTGCGGCATCAATACCATCCATTTTACCCTTGAGTTTTATATCCATCAAAACAAGATCGGGTTTTTCCGATTCGGCTTTTTCAATTGATTCTTCTGCCTTTGTTGCCAGTCCAACAACCTTGTAGCCAGCATTTAATAGATGCTTTTCGATATTCTTTGCAACTATTGCATCATCTTCTACAATTAAAATTTTAGTCTTCAAATTTTCCATTTGCTGAATTCAATAGATCAAGCATACTCAATTTCTTCAATACCTGATTGTACTGGAAATGAAATAGAAATGCTTGTTCCGTTATTACTATCAATTTCCAAAGCACCATTAATTTGTTTGGTTAAAAGATTTACTAATTGTAAGCCTAAGGAAGGAGAATCCAATGGATTAACATCTTTGGGTATTCCGCTTCCATTATCAGTTACCTGAAGAATTAAGTATTCTTCCCGAAGCTTTTGAAGTGAAACCAGAACTGTACCGCTAGGATTTTTATTAAATGCGTATTTCATACAATTGGATACAAGTTCATTAATAATTAAACCGCAGGGAATTGCAGTATCAAGATTAAGAAACAAATTTTCTACATCTGTTTTGATTTCAATATTTGTGTTGCTTGTCTGATATGTTCCTTCAAGATATTCAATCAGATGTTGAATGTATTCGCGGGCTTTAATCCTTTCCAGGTTTTCCGATTTGTATAATCTCCCAATCCTTTATTGATTCTGCCTGAAGATCAAGCAAACTTGTAATGGTTTGCAAATTGTTTTTCACGCGGTGATGAATTTCACGCAGCAATATTTCTTTTTCTCTTAAGGAATTCTG